>FLOH01000274.1_pt1 | contig 129040 bp, 127 predicted proteins | sample 756751 | NCBI WGS metagenome assembly FLOH01 (sample SAMEA4026879, study PRJEB14308) | marine metagenome | biome: coastal water; material: water | depth 74 m
AATTATTATGGGAATTTTTTGGATAATATGAGTTGAAAATAAATAAATAAAATAAGTTTATGAAAACCTATATTAATGTATGTAAAGGAAAGTAATATAACTAATTGTGATGAAAAATAAACAACCCCAAAAATTCCTTCAAAACTTCTCTAAACATTAAGTAATCTCTAAGCAATATCCCCCTATAATTCCCGTCCACAAACAGACTGACCTTGTTAAAGAGGACTAGAGAGACTTCAAGTAGAAGCTTTTGAGAATGTTTGAGATCATTGAAAACTAAGCAAGTAATGAACTTAATAATAACTATTAAGTTAGAAGTTACTTAGAAATAAATAACAATAACAACAACCGTCTATTCTATTTGGTCTGTAGCAATACAGATACCCAATAGTAATAGATAACTATACAACAAGTCTATAGAGTATTTATACTTTATAGCAACAAAGCCAATGATTTAAAAATCTTGGGCAAAGATCAGTAATTTCACAGCAATGTGATCTTTACATAATCAGTCTTCGGACAACAATTATGGAGAGTTTGATCCTGGCTCAGAGTGAACGCTGGCGGCGTGCTTAACACATGCAAGTCGAACGATGATTAAGAGCTTGCTCTTATGATTAGTGGCGCACGGGTGAGTAATATATAGGTAATGTACCTCTTAGTCTGGGATAGCCACTGGAAACGGTGATTAATACCGGATACTCCTTTTCATTTCAAGATGAATCGGGAAAGTTTTTCGCTAAGAGATCGGCCTATATCCTATCAGCTAGTTGGTGAGGTAATGGCTCACCAAGGCAATGACAGGTAGCGGGTTTGAGAGGATGATCCGCCACACTGGTACTGAGACACGGACCAGACTCCTACGGGAGGCAGCAGTGAGGAATATTGCACAATGGGGGAAACCCTGATGCAGCAACGCCGCGTGGAGGATGACGCATTTCGGTGTGTAAACTCCTTTTATGAGTCAAGAAAATGACGGTAGCTCATGAATAAGCACCGGCTAACTCCGTGCCAGCAGCCGCGGTAATACGGAGGGTGCAAGCGTTACTCGGAATCACTGGGCGTAAAGGACGCGTAGGCGGGATGTCAAGTCAGATGTGAAATCCAATGGCTCAACCATTGAACTGCATTTGAAACTGGCAACCTAGAGTATGGGAGGGGGAGATGGAATTAGTGGTGTAGGGGTAAAATCCGTAGATATCACTAGGAATACCGAAAGCGAAGGCGATCTCCTGGAACATAACTGACGCTAAGGCGTGAAAGCGTGGGGAGCAAACAGGATTAGATACCCTGGTAGTCCACGCCCTAAACGATGAACACTAGTCGTCGGGATGCTTGTCATCTCGGTGATGCACTTAACAGATTAAGTGTTCCGCCTGGGGAGTACGGTCGCAAGATTAAAACTCAAAGGAATAGACGGGGACCCGCACAAGTGGTGGAGCATGTGGTTTAATTCGAAGATACGCGAAGAACCTTACCTAGCCTTGACATTGATAGAACGGACCAGAGATGGACCGGTGCCCTTCGGGGAGCTTGAAAACAGGTGCTGCACGGCTGTCGTCAGCTCGTGTCGTGAGATGTTGGGTTAAGTCCCGCAACGAGCGCAACCCTCGTCTTTAGTTGCCAGCAGGTTAAGCTGGGCACTCTAAAGAGACTGCCTACGCAAGTAGGAGGAAGGTGAGGACGACGTCAAGTCATCATGGCCCTTATGGCTAGGGCTACACACGTGCTACAATGGGGCGTACAGAGAGTTGCGATACCGCGAGGTGGAGCCAATCTCACAAAGCGTCTCTCAGTTCGGATTGTTCTCTGCAACTCGAGAGCATGAAGCTGGAATCACTAGTAATCGTAGATCAGCAATGCTACGGTGAATACGTTCCCGGGTCTTGTACTCACCGCCCGTCACACCATGGGAGTTGATTTCACCCGAAATTGGGAAGCTAACCTTCGGGGGGCTACCACTTACGGTGGAATTAGCGACTGGGGTGAAGTCGTAACAAGGTAACCGTAGGAGAACCTGCGGTTGGATCACCTCCTTTCTAGAGTAAAGAGAAATCATTCATTTGATTATCTTAACAAAGAAAATCTCACGAGAGATATGATAGTTGTTATTAATGTTTATTACTTGCTTAGTTTTCAGTGATCAGAGTTCATTTGAATTTACAGCACAACATTCGGGCCTATAGCTCAGCTGGTTAGAGTGCACCCCTGATAAGGGTGAGGTCCCTGGTTCAAGTCCAGGTAGGCCCACCATTTTTCGTGAATTTGCACTTAAAAAACTTACTCACGTACTACAGTACGCTTCGCAAGTTTTTTAAGCACAACTTCATCGAAAAACAAGTTTTCAAACTAAATATAAGTTCTTAAAGATTAAGAGTTTATATTTGGTTTTAAACCAAAACGATCATTAAATTAACATTGTTAAAGTCAACAATATATATAAGAGAAAAATCTTTAAATAGATAATCGATTATAATAATATTACTAAATAACTACAATAACAGTCATGAACTTATTTAAGTAGAGATACATTAAATAAGGTAGTGAACGCAAATTAGAAAAAAAAAGATATTAAGGGCCATAGGTGGATGCCTTGGCTAGTAGAGGCGATGAAAGACGTATTAGGCTGCGATAAGCCTCGGGGAGCTGCCAAAGAGCTTTGATCCGGGGATTTCTGAATGGGGCGACCCAGCACGGTGCGAATCGTGTTACCACTTCGGTGGGGCGAACTCAGGGAAGTGAAACATCTCAGTACCTGAAGGAAAAGAAATCAATTGAGATTCCCATAGTAGCGGCGAGCGAAAAGGGATTAGGGCGGTTAGCGATAGCATATATATTAGCAGAACAGTTTGGAAAGACTGAGCATAGAGGGTGATACTCCCGTAAGCGAAAATATTTATGTGGTACTAGGTTAACGAATGAGTAGGTCGGGACACGTGTTATCTTGACTGAATATGGGGGGACCACCCTCCAACCCTAAATACTACTACTAGACCGATAGCGAACAAGTACCGTGAGGGAAAGGTGAAAAGGACCGCGGTGAGCGGAGTGAAATAGAACCTGAAACCTATGGCTTACAATCATTCGGAGCGGTATGCTTTATGCACCGTGACGGACTGCCTTTTGCATAATGAGCCTGCGAGTTGTGGTATCTGGCAAGGTTAATCGAACGAGAAGCCGTAGCGAAAGCGAGTCTTAATAGGGCGAATTAGTCAGATGCTGCAGACCCGAAACTAAGTGATCTATCCATGAGCAGGTTGAAGCTGGTGTAAGAGCCAGTGGAGGACCGAACCCGTAGAAGTTGAAAATTCTTGGGATGACTTGTGGATAGGGGTGAAAGGCCAATCAAACTTAGTGATAGCTGGTTCTCTCCGAAATATATTTAGGTATAGCCTCGAGCATTAGCGTATAGGGGTAGAGCACTGACAGGGCTAGGGCTGCTTACCGCGGTACCAAACCCTATCAAACTCCGAATACTATACGTGTAACCTCGGGAGTCAGGCGGTGGGTGATAAAATCCATCGTCGAGAGGGGAACAACCCAGACTAGCAGCTAAGGTCCCTAAGTCTTGTCTAAGTGGAAAAGGATGTGAAGTTGCTGTGACAACCAGGAGGTTGGCTTAGAAGCAGCCACCCTTTAAAGAAAGCGTAACAGCTCACTGGTCTAGCGATTTTGCGCCGAAAATATAACGGGGCTAAGACAAGCACCGAAGCTCTAGATTCAATGTTTACATTGAGTGGTAGGAGAGCGTTCCAGTCAGCGTTGAAGCCATACCGGCAAGGAGTGGTGGAGCGGCTGGAAGTGAGCATGCAGGCATGAGTAGCGAGAAAAGGAATGAGAATTTCCTTCGCCGTAAACCCAAGGTTTCCTACGCGATGCTCGTCATCGTAGGGTTAGTCGGGACCTAAGTCGAGTCCGAAAGGGGTAGACGATGGCAAATCGGTTAATATTCCGATACCGACGGTTGTTCGTTTGAGTGATGGGGGGACGCATAGAGTTAATTGAGCTCACTGATGGAATAGTGGGTCGAAGGACGTAGGTCGTAAAGTAGGAAAATCCGCTTTACATGAGACCGAGATCTTACAGGCCGAGCAATATCTTCGGATAGCGCTTGGAATCAATGATACTGTCGTGCCGAGAAAAGCCTCTAAACGAGAACAACCGTTGCCCGTACCGTAAACCGACACAGGTGGGTGAGATGAGTATTCTAAGGCGCGTGGAAGAACCCTGGTTAAGGAACTCTGCAAACTAGCACCGTATCTTCGGTATAAGGTGTGCCCTATTTGTTATGGAATTTACTTCCAGAAGCATTGACGGGTCGCAGCAAAGTGTCCCTCCCGACTGTTTACCAAAAACACAGCACTCTGCTAACTCGTAAGAGGATGTATAGGGTGTGACGCCTGCCCGGTGCTTGAATGTTAAAAGGATTACTTAGCCGCAAGGCGAAGGTTTGAATTGAAGCACAAGTAAACGGCGGCCGTAACTATAACGGTCCTAAGGTAGCGAAATTCCTTGTCGGTTAAATACCGACCTGCATGAATGGCGTAACGAGATGGGAGCTGTCTCAACCAGGGATCCAGTGAAATTGTAGTGGAGGTGAAAATTCCTCCTACCCGCGGAAAGACGGAAAGACCCCGTGCACCTTTACTATAGCTTGACACTGCTATTGGGATATTCATGTGCAGGATAGGTGGGAGCCATTGATTCTATGACGCCAGTTGTAGATGAGGCATCCTTGAGATACCACCCTTGAATATTCTGATAGCTAACTCCGTACAATTATCTTGTGCGAGGACAATGTCTGGTGGGTAGTTTGACTGGGGCGGTCGCCTCCTAAAAAGTAACGGAGGCTTACAAAGTTCGGCTCAGAGGGGTTGGAAATCCCTCGTAGAGTATAATGGCACAAGCCGGACTGACTGTAAGACATACAAGTCGAGCAGAGTCGAAAGACGGTCATAGTGATCCGGTGGTTCTGTGTGGAAGGGCCATCGCTCAAAGGATAAAAGGTACGCCGGGGATAACAGGCTGATCTCCCCCAAGAGCTCACATCGACGGGGAGGTTTGGCACCTCGATGTCGGCTCATCGCATCCTGGGGCTGGAGCAGGTCCCAAGGGTATGGCTGTTCGCCATTTAAAGCGGTACGCGAGCTGGGTTCAGAACGTCGTGAGACAGTTCGGTCCCTATCTTCCGTGGGCGTAGGAACGTTGAGGAGAGCTGACCCTAGTACGAGAGGACCGGGTTGGACATGCCACTGGTGCACCAGTTGTTCTGCCAAGAGCATCGCTGGGTAGCTACGCATGGATGAGATAACCGCTGAAAGCATCTAAGCGGGAAGCCAACTCCAAGATGAACGTTCCCTGAAGTACGCTTGAAGACTACAAGCTTGATAGGCTGGATGTGTACGCAGAGTAATCTGTTTAGCTGACCAGTACTAATAGTACGTTCGTCTTTTTTTAAAACATTCTATTTATTTAGAACGCAATTCGTTCACTACCTTATTTAGTGTAAACACTTACATAGATAGGATTTACCACACTTACGTTTTAACGACGGTGGTATCGGCATTTTACATAAATCAATTTAGTTGATTTATTGCATCAGGTTTTAACCTAGAAGTGCCAGAACTGAAATAGTGGTTATTTAGAACTTGTTGACTTTAACAATCTTAACTCACTCAATTGACTTAACAGTCAAATATAAGAGCATTTAGATGTTTTTATATTTGATTGTCTAGGTGGCTATAGAGAGAGGGAAACGCCTGGCTCCATTCCGAACCCAGAAGCTAAGCCTCTCATCGCTGATAATACTGCATCTTTCAGGTGTGGAAATGTAGGTCGCTGCCTAGTTCTCAAAAATTATTCTTACTTTTAAATCTTCTCTTTCAATATAATCATTATTCAATTAACTTACTATCTATAATCACAAACTTTTTATCTATCAATTATAAAATAAAGTGGTGTAATTTTCTATTTATTTCACTAAAAAATAGTTAATATGGAATTTTGTACCCAAATTTAGAATTTCTAATCGCCAATTCAAGTTTAAAGTGCAACACCTTTATCCTTGAATTGGTTACTTCTAAAGAGTAATGACTATATCATCACCGCTTCACGTTTTCCTTCTTTTATTTCACCGATTAAATAACCATCAGTTTTAGATAAAACTGTTTCAACATTAGCATCTTCAACTACTAAAATCATGCCAACACCCATGTTGAATGCTCTAAACATCTCATCACGATCTACATGTTCGCTCATGAGTTCAAAAATTGGTAATACTTTTATAGAGTCTTTTTTAATTTCCGCTTTTAAATTTTCAGGAAGAACGCGAGGTAAATTTTCAACTATGCCTCCACCCGTAATATGAGCCATTGCAACTATCTCATTTTTTAGTTCTTTGAACATCTTTACGTAAATTTTTGTAGGTTCTAGCAGGGTTTCAATCAACGGTTTGCCATTAAAATCATCATCAAATTTCATGCCCATTTTTTCAAATAGAACTTTTCTTGCCAATGAAAAACCGTTTGAATGAAGTCCTGAACTGGGTAGTGCAATGAGTTTATGTCCTTCTCTTACAAGAGATACTCTGTCCATCTCACTTTTTTCAGCGACACCAACAGCAAAGCCAGCCAAGTCATAATCATCACTAGAATACATGCCTGGCATTTCTGCAGTTTCTCCACCTATCAATGCGCATTCACTTCTTATGCACCCCTCAGCTATACCTGCAACAACGCTTGTTGCAGTTTTGACATCAAGTTTGCCTGTTGCATAATAATCTAGAAAAAATGATGGAGTGCCAAAATTACAAAGCAAATCATTAACACACATGGCAACTAAATCTATTCCAACTGTATTATGAATCCCTGAATCTATAGCAAGTTTTAGTTTCGTGCCAACACCGTCTGTTGCAGCAAGCATTACAGGCTCTTTGAACCCTTTAGGAAGCTCAAATGCTCCGGCAAAAGAACCTATGCCGCCAAGTACGCCTGGGATTCTTGTGGATTTAACTAAAGGTTTAATATTTTCAACAAAACTATTACCGGCATCGATATCAACGCCGGCATCCTTATAACTAATTTGACTCATTTTAATACTCCGAATTTTTAGGTAAATCACATTTCTTTGTAATCATGCACAGTGGACAAAAGTTCATGACCCCAGCAATAAGAGGTAAAATTCCTAAATAAAACCAAAAAATGCCAGTTACAAAACCAATTATGATTAGAACTATTCCTATAATAATGCGAAATGATCTGCAAAATGATCTAACTTTGTTGAAATCCATCTAATACCTTTATATTTTTGTAAATATTTCGTAATTATATCCATATTAAGTAAAATTAATCCAAATATGCTAAAATCGCTTTTAACTATAATATAGGAAAAATATAAATGAAATCTTTTATCTACCCAGAAATGATGGTGCATGTTCCTCTTTGCACAAATAAAAACCCAGAGAATGTTTTAATCATCAGTGATGATGCAAATCTTTTAAGTAAAGAAGTTGAAAAACATAATGAAATTAGCTCAAACGTAGTAGCTTGCAGCTTAGACAGTCTTCGTGATTTAAGTGATACAAATTATGATGTTGTGGTATGCGAGATGAAGGGTGACAGTGCTGTCATTGCGCATATTAACCGTATATTAAAAGAAGATGGTCAACTTGTCATAAGTCATGATTCATTGGATGAAACACATAGCAATAAGATTCTTATGCAAGTTTTAGGTAATTACTTTAAAGTTATTATGCCATATAACATTGGTGATGGTGCAACAGCACTATTGGCTTCAAAAGAGTACCATCCGACCGCTGACATAATTTTACAAAGGTCTGACATGTTAGATGATTTGAGCTATTATAATTGTGATATACATGTATCATCATTTGCGATGCCTAACTATATCCGTAAAGAGTACTTAGGAATCATTAAAAACTAATGGCATTTAAATATGCTATAGCGTTGACTGGAGGGATTGCTACAGGGAAAAGTACTGTAGCATCCCTTTTATCCCTGAATGGAATGAGAGTTATTGATGCAGATACAATTTCTCATGAGATTCTGGATGCTTCTGTTTCTTGGGTTAAAGATACCTTTGGCGAAGAATATGTCAATGGTTCGAAAGTAGATCGCGCTAAGCTTGGAACTTTGATTTTTTCAGACGGTAAAATGAAAAAAGTTTTAGAAGATTTTTTACATCCGAAGATAAGAACTGAAATAGAGAAGAGAAGCATAAAACAAGATAGTTTTAAATTTCCTTATCTTATAGACATTCCTTTGTTCTTTGAAAACTCTGCGTATGACATCAAGGAAAGTGTTGTAGTTTATGCTCCCAGTGATATCCAGCTCGAGCGCTTTATGAAGAGAAATGGATACTCCAGAGAAGAATCTTTAAAAAGAATTAACTCTCAAATGCCGATTGAAGAGAAGAAAAAAAGAGCTACATGGATTATTGATAATTCTCAAAACTTAAAGCATCTTCAGCAAGAGTGCGAAGAATTCGTCGAAAAAATAAAAACAAAGTATTTATAGGAAAGAAAATGACAGTATCTAAATATAGTGCAAACGGAAATGATTTTGTTTTGTTCCATACTTTTGTTAAAAAAGACAGAAGCGAATTGGCAAAAGAGCTTTGTCATAGACAAAACGGAATTGGTGCTGATGGTTTGATTGTTTTGCTTCCACATGCCAAGTATGATTTTGAGTGGCAGTTTTACAACTCTGACGGAAGTGAGGCAGAGATGTGCGGCAACGGCAGCCGTGCCTGTGCTCATTATGCTTATATAAATGAGCTTGCAGATAATAAAATGAGTTTTTTAACGCAGGCTGGAGTTATATCTGCCGAGGTAGATGATTCAATGGTTTTAAGCGAGCTGACACCGCCATCTGTTTTAGAAAAAGACATAATATACAATGATAAAAAATGGATGAAAGTCAACACCGGTGTCCCGCACCTTGTTAGTTTTACTGATGATATTACAAAGTTTGATATTCAAGAAGCTCGAGAGTTAAGGTATAAATATAATGCTAATGTGAACATAGCTTATGTGGACGGTAAGAACTTAAGAGTCAGAACTTATGAAAGAGGTGTTGAAGATGAGACTTTGGCATGTGGGACAGGAATGGCAGCTTGTTTCTATGTGGCATTATTAGAAAAAAAAGTTGGTGAAAATATAGAAGTTTACCCTAAAAGTGGAGATACCCTTTATTTAGGAATAAATAAAAAAACGATTACTTTTAGAGGCGAGGTTAAGAGAGTTTTTGTGAGTGAGTATAATTTTTAAACAAATTTTCACTCTTATATCTGAGAGTATCTTCACATGTCAGTCTGACATGTGAAAGTAGTTTTCTAAAGTCCCGCAGCCTCAACAATTTTAGATTGATGGTCAGCGATAAGCGGCTCGATAATTTCATCTAAGAGTCCACCTCCCATAATCGCATCAAGTCTGTATAAAGTTAAATTAATTCTATGGTCACTTATACGATTCTGAGGATAGTTATACGTACGAATACGACCAGATCTATCGCCAGTTCCAACTTGTGCAGCACGTTCAGCAGCATTTTCAGATTGTTGTTCTTGCATTTCTAAGTCATAAAGTCTAGCTTTTAGAACTTTCATAGCAGCATCTTTATTTTTATGTTGTGATTTACCATCTTGATTGGTTACAACTAAACCAGATGGTAAATGAGTAATACGAACAGCAGAATCGGTCGTATTGACTGATTGACCACCATTGCCTGATGAACGCATTACATCGATTTTTAAATCAGAAGCATTAATTTCTATTTCAATATCATCAACTTCCGGCATTACTGCAACGGTAATAGCTGATGTATGAACACGACCTTGTGATTCTGTGACTGGAACACGCTGAACACGATGTGTTCCACCTTCATACTTCAACCTACTATAAACCTGCTCCCCTTTAATAAGGGCAGTAACATCTTTGTAACCACCAGAATCAGACGGAGATGTATTAATAATCTCAATCTTCCAGCCTCTTAAATCTGCATATCTTGTATAGGCATCAAACAAATCACCTACAAAGATAGCAGCTTCATCACCGCCGGCTCCAGCACGAAGCTCAACGATAATATTTCTATCATCGTTTGGATCTTTTGGCAATAAAAGAAGTCTTATCTCATCTTCAAGCTCCAGCTTGCGAGGCTCAAGCTCTTTGAGTTCCTCTTTTGCCATTTCAAACATTTCAGAATCGCCAAGCATAGCTTTAGCATCAGCAATATCTTTTACCAAAGCTTTATACTCTTTTGCTTTTTCAACTATGTCTAAAAGTGAAGATTGTTCTCTTGAGAGGTCTGTCATCCTTTTGATGTCAGAAGTTATGTCAGGTGAACTCAGCAAATTGCTAAGTTCATTATAGCGGGTGATAAACGGGGTAAGTTTATCGGCTAACATTAATTGTTAAACCTTATATTGCGTTTACAGCTCTGTGTAGACGACTTACTTTTCTAGCGGCAGTTTCTTTTTTTAAGATACCTTTGCTTACAAATTTGTGAATTTGTTGGTTAGCTACTTTAAATGCTGTAGTAGCTTCTTCTTTGTTACCTGCTTCAACTGCAGAATTTACATTTTTTACGATATTTTTAAGACGAGTTCTGTAAAAACGATTACGCTCACTACGAACGATTGTCTGACGAATTCTCTTAATTGATGACTTATGATTTGCCATATATGAGTCCTTCTCATGAAATTTTAGTGCGGAATTCTAGCTTAAAGATAATTAAAGCTAAGTTAAATAGAATAAGAATTGCTATATTTCTTCTTTATCTCAAGAATTATGTTAAAATTCACTACTTTAAATTATTGGAAATTATATGAAATTATTTGGAACAGATGGAGTAAGGGGTGAGGCCGGTTCATTCTTGAGCGCTGAACTTGCCATGAAAGTTGCCATGGCAGCTGGAATATACTTTAAAAAACATTCATTGTCGAACAAAATATTAATAGGTAAAGACACTAGAAGAAGCGGCTACATGATAGAAAATGCTATTGTAAGCGGATTGACCGCAATCGGTTACGATGTAGTTGAAATCGGTCCTATGCCTACCCCAGCTATAGCATTTATCACTGAAAATATGAGATGTGATGCAGGGATTATGATTAGTGCTTCCCATAATTCGTATGAAGATAATGGAATAAAATTTTTCGATGGACATGGAGATAAACTCTCCAGTGATGTCGAAGAAGAGATTGAAGCCATATATAGAGACACTCAAGCTCTGCAAGATGCTCAAGTTACTGCAAAGAATATTGGCAAAGCTAAAAGAATTGATGATGTTATTGGGCGATATATAGTTCAGTTAAAAAATTCTTTTCCCAGAGAACTTTCACTTCAAGGTGTAAGAATAGTTTTAGATGCAGCGAATGGGGCGGCATACAAAGTCGGTCCAACCGTACTCGAAGAACTTGGTGCTGAAGTTATCGTACTTCATAATAAGCCAGACGGATTCAACATAAACGAAGGATGCGGAGCACTTCATACAAAAGATTTGTGCGAGAGTGTCGTGAAGTTTAGGGCAGATTTAGGAATTGCTCTTGATGGAGATGCTGATAGACTTGTTGTTGTTGACGAAAATGGTGAACCTATTGATGGAGACTATCTTTTAGGAGCATTAGGTTCTTACATGAATGATCAAGGTACCTTAAAAGGCGGTGGAATTGTTTCTACAGTTATGAGTAATCAAGGACTGGAAGACTTTTTGAGTACAAAAGGATTGAATTTATTTCGCTCAGATGTCGGTGATAAAAATGTTTTAGAAGTTATGAAAAAAGAGGGAATAAACTTTGGTGGGGAGCAGAGCGGACATGTGATTATAAGTGATTATGCAAAAACCGGAGATGGGCTTGTGAGCGCGCTTCAAACATTGGCGTTACTAATCAATACAAAACAAAAAGCCTCAAAGGCACTGCGTCCTTTTAAGTTATACCCACAAAAACTTACAAACATAAATATAAAAGTAAAAAAACCGCTTGAGCAGATAGAGGGATTGAATGATAAGTTAAATGAGCTGGATAAAAATAATATTCGCCATCTTATACGCTACTCAGGCACTGAAAATAAACTAAGAATTTTATTAGAGTGTAAAGATGCAAAAATGATGAATGCTCACATGCAAGATATGGTAGATTTTTTTCAAAAAGCTTTAAATGCCTAACCATACCCTGAGGCTGAGTGCCATTTTATTGTTTGCACTGGCTGGTGTTTTTATCATAGATCAAAATATTAAGATGCTTTTTGTTGATGGCTTTCGCTATTACACAGAGTGTATAGACTTGATTTTGGTTTATAACAAAGGTGTGGCATTTTCAATGTTTGCATTTTTAGAGGAGTGGCTGAAATATATTCAACTGATATTGGTCATAGGAATTTTAGCCTACATATTTTATTTAAAAAAACTTTGCTATGCATTTCCAGCCGGACTTATGATTGGTGCAGCGCTGTCAAATGTATATGACAGGTTTATTCACGGTGGTGTGGTAGACATGGTCTATTGGCACTGCGGTTTTGATTTTGCCGTATTTAACTTTGCTGATGTGATGATAGATCTTGCAGTAGTTTGGATACTGTTTTTGAATTTCAAGCCAAAATTTTGTAAAAGCTAATTAAAAGCACTTTTTTGGTAATATTGCCAAAAATAATAGTTATAACACTAATAACATACTAAAGGAAATTGATGGAAATCAAATCAAACAAAATCAATGGTGCAAATGCTGAAATAAAAGCAATTATCTCAATGGATGAGGTTAACGCAAACATAAACAAGATTGCTAAGAACTTAACAAAAACTGCTAAAGTAGATGGTTTTCGTAAAGGTAAAGTTCCTGTTGCTACTATTAAAAAACAATATGGCGAGCGTTTAGTTCAAGATGCAGAAGCGGAAGCTCTTCGTGATGTTTTAAGTAAAGGTTTAGCGGAGCTGAATATCTCTAATGATTCTTTGATTGGTGAACCAAATATTTCTCAATTTGATAAAAGTGATGATAAAATTGAAGTAACTGTAAGAATTGCAATGCGTCCCGCAGTAGAACTTGGTGATTATGCTGCAATGGTTAAAGATTTTGATAAGCCTGTTGTCAATGATGAAGCGATTGATGGTAGAATTAAAGATTTAGCCCAAGCACAAGCTCCACTTGTAAATGTAGAAGAAAATCGTAAATTGGAATCTGGTGATACTGCTTTAATCGATTTTGAAGGTTCTATTGATGGTGTGATTTTTGAAGGTGGAACAGCTGAGGATTTCGCTCTTAAACTAGGTTCTGGTCAGTTTATACCTGGTTTTGAGGATCAAGTTGTTGGTATGAAGAGAGGTGATGAAGCGGTTATAAAAGTTACTTTTCCTGAGAATTATGGCGGGAAAGAATTAGCTGGCAAAGATGCAGAATTTAAAGTAAAAGTTAACCAGATTCAAGTTAAAGAAGAGGTTGAGCTTAACGATGAACTTGCTGTAAAACTGCTTCAAGGTGAAGAAAATAAAACTTTAGAGAATTTAAGAGCACTGGTAAAAACTCAGATTGAAAATGAAGAGTTAGGTAAACTTTACAATGATGAGCTAAAACCGGCTTTATTAGAAGCGTTTGTAGAAAACCTCAAGTTTGATTTACCAGAATTTGTTGTTGATCAAGAAATAGATATGGCTTTAAATAAAAAAGCTGGGGAGATGAGCGAAGAAGAAATTAACGAGCTTCGTGAAAATACAGATAAATTAACTGAGCTTCGTGAAACATTCCGCGCAGACGCTGAAAAAAGTGTCAGAGCTACATTTATTATTGACGCTTTAGCACAAGCTCAAAATGTCAAAGTATCTGAGCAAGAAGTTATGCAGACTATTTACTATGAAGCAATGCAGATGGGTCAAGACCCTCAGGCATCTTATGATCATTATAAAAAAGCTGGATATATTCCTGCTATTCAAATGTCTATGGTTGAAGATAAAGTTCTCTCAGGACTTCTTAACTCAAAGATAAAAGAAGCATAAGAACATGAGTTATATTCCTTATGTAGTAGAAAAAACAGGGCGCGGTGAGCGTTCTTATGATATCTACTCTCGTCTTTTAAAGGATAGAATTGTTATGCTCAGCGGAGAAGTGAATGATCAGGTTGCTTCTTCAATAGTTGCACAATTCTTGTTTCTTGAAGCGGAAGACCCGGAAAAAGATATTTATTTTTATATAAATTCTCCGGGTGGAGTGGTAACAGCAGGGATGGCAATCTTTGATACTATGAATTATATTCGTCCACATGTGGCTACGATATGTATAGGTCAAGCTGCGTCGATGGGAGCATTTTTACTTTCATCTGGTGAAAAGGGCAAAAGATATGCACTTCCGCATGCAAGAATCATGATTCATCAGCCTTTAGGCGGAGCACAAGGTCAGGCAACGGATATTGCAATTCAAGCTAAAGAGATTCTTCGTATGAAAGTTGAACTGAATGAAATAATTGCAAAAAATACAGGGCAGAGTGTTAAAACTGTAGAAAAAGATACTGATCGTGACAATTTTATGAGTGCTAAAGAAGCTCAAGCATATGGCATGATTGATGAAGTTTTAGTAAAAAACGATAAAGAGTAGGGGAAAGGAAACGAGCATGTCGGAGACTGACAGAGTTAGAAAACGCCGTAACATTGATGATGCGGAAAGTTCAACAGAGTCTTCAGTTTCAGATGCTTTAAATACCAACACCGTATCAAGTGACTTAGACATTTATTCTAAAGAAGTGATAAATGCTTTAATTGCTGAGCATTTACCTCCTACGCCAAACAACTTTTCATTATATTTTGACAGACTTTTAGAGGATAAAAGTGAAAGTCTCCGTAAGCATATAAAATCTATTCTTGAACTTGAAGAAAGCAATGACGGTGAGACAACAATAGCACTTGAACACAGTCTAAAGAAAGGATTTTCTTCTGTTAAGAACATCTTGGACGTAACTGCCAATTTGTACAAAAATATAACCTTAATGACTAAAATTCTAGAAAAAAGAAAAGCTGAGTTAAGTGAGTTTACCGATAAGGATTCTATAGAAAGTTTAATTAGTTCCTTAGATAACGATGTATCTAAACTAAATGTGATTCTAAAAAAACAAAGCTCACACATGAAAACTATATACGATGAAGCGGCAATTATAGTTAAGAATGTAGAAAATGAAACAATATTTGATAATCAATATGGTGTTTATAATAAGCGATATCTCATAACTAAGATAGAACAAGAGATAGGACTGATAAGAGAATTTAAACATAGCAGTTCGCTTATGATGATAGAACTTTCGCGAGATCTAAATACAAGTGAAAACAATGATAGAGCAGTACCTCTCATGACTAGAACTATTGCCAGACTGTTATTAAAAACATCAAGAAGAAATGATATCGTTTCACATTATGGCAATGGTATTTTTGCTATGCTTGTAAAACATACAGACATAACAAGCGCAAGAAGAGCCAGTGAAAGACTTGTTGACTTGGTGTCAAATAGTAACTTCTTTTTGGCAGATCGTGAAATACAACTCAAAATTGCTATTGGTGTCACAGATATTAATAGCGATGATTCTGCTGAAGAGATTGTAGTCAGTGCAATTGATGGGATTGAAAAAGCGTATTTAAATCCTAAAATAAGTTTTGCAGTTTCATTAAGAAACAAAAACTGAAGAAAAAAAGTAATTACATGCAATTAACTATAGTTGAATACCCTGATAAAAGACTTAAAGAGAAGTCTGTTAAAATTGAAAAATTTGACAAAGAATTACACGATCTTCTAGATGCGATGTATCCTATCATGATTAATTCCAACGGCATTGGCCTTGCTGCAATTCAGGTTGCTTATGCAAAAGAGGTATTAATTTTAAATATTCCATCTGAAGATGGAGAACAGACAAAAGAAACTTTGTTGGAAATAATAAATCCGATTATCACTTCTAAAAATGGAGTCACAACTTATCAAGAAGGATGTTTAAGTGTTCCGGGCTTTTATGAAGATATAGATAGACATGAAACGATTACTATCAATTATCAAGATAGAGACGGCAATACAAAAACATTGACAACCGATGGACTTTTAAGCATAGCAATTCAACATGAGATGGATCATTTAAATGGTGTTTTGTTTATTGACAAACTATCTTATTCTCGCAGAAAAAAGTTTGAAAAAGAGTATAAAAGAGCTCAAAAAGAGAAAAAACGACCTTAAACCCGAATTATGCTACTGCATAATTCGGGTTTAATATGGCAATTTGTCATATTATTTCACTTCACATAATCAATATCCTATAATCATATCAACTTAATTATAAGGTTGATGCAATGAAAATGGTCACTTGCGCTACATACGAAGGGATAAATGCAAATGTAGTTCAGGTTGAATCAACCCTCACGAAAGGTTTACCCTCTTTTTCCATAGTCGGGATGGCAAGCACAGCCATAACAGAAGCAAAAGAGCGGGTAAAGTCTGCACTTTTAAGCAACGAATTTTCCTTTCCCCCAAAACGTATTACAATTAATTTAGCTCCAAGTGACGTTCGCAAGGAGGGAAGCCAGTTTGACTTGAGTATCGCACTGTTGATTGCCCTTGACTACCTGAAAGATGATTTAACTGAATGGTTCGTGTTTGGTGAACTTGGACTTGATGGAAGTGTGAAAGAAAACATTCAGTTATATCCACTTGTTTTATCGCTGGCAAATCAAAAACTCATATCAAAAGCAATAGTCCCTCATGAAAGTTTAAAAAAGCTGTCAAAAATCCCACATGTAGAGTTTTATGGAGTTCAAACACTGGGTGATGCCATAGAGCTCTTAAAAAATCAACAGTTGGCTCAGCCCAGTGTAGAGCAAAGCAAGATAGAATTTCCAAGCTATACAATTGACAATACAGAGTATTATTTTTTAAACAAATACGAAGATGATTTTTTGGATGTAAAAGGGCAGGAAGTGGCAAAAAGAGCTGCGCTCATCAGTGCGGCTGGATTTCACAATATAGTTTTTGAAGGAAGTCCGGGATGCGGCAAAAGTATGATAGCTAAAAGGCTGAGATATATTTTACCTCCACTGAGTAGTGATGAAATTTTAGATGTAGCAAAACTGCAATCGCTTGAAGGGTATGAGCCAAGTTTTGAGCCATTAAGAAACTATCAAAACCCGCACCACTCATCAACACAGGCCAGTATATTTGGCGGAGGAAGTCATAAGGCAAAAATAGGGGAGGTAGGATTAGCGCATCAGGGGATTTTGATGTTCGATGAGTTGCCATACTTTGCTAAAAATGTTTTAGAAGCACTTCGTGAACCTATGCAGGATAATAAAATACGGATTTCAAGAGTGAACTCAAAAATTGAATATCCTGCAGATTTCTTATTTGTTGGTGCTATGAATCCTTGCCCATGCGGAAATTTACTCAATGCTAATTTGGAATGCCGCTGCAGTGAGCTTGAGATACAAAGATATAAAAATAGACTCTCTGAACCGTTTTTAGACAGGGTGGATTTGAATATAGTTATGCAGAGTGTAAATGTAAAAGACAAAGCAAGTCTCAGTTCAAAAGAGATGCATGAAAGAGTTATTGAAGTACATAAAATTATAAAAAATCGAGGGCAGGAAAAGTTCAATGCAAAGCTGAATGATAGTGATATAGAAAAGTTTTGTGTACTGAGTGAGGAAGCAAAACTCACTTTAGATATGGCAATACAAAGATTTACGCTTTCATTTAGAAGTATTAAAAAGATTCAAAAAGTAGGGCGTACTATCGCTGATTTGGATGCAAGTGAGTTGATAGAGAAAAAGCATATTTTAGAGGCGCTTAGTTATAGAAGAAGGGCATGATTAAAAGCAAATCTCTTTGCTTTTGATTGATGTTACTTACTTTAATAAGCAAAGCCCATTAAAGTAGCAGGGACATTTTGTCCCTACAACCCCCTAAAGCTACATAAAACGAGTTCTATGAGAATTATATGTTGTAATACGTGGCATTTGGATGATAAACAACCAATGCACTTGTTGATTGTTCTGGATGAATTTGAAATGTTTCACTAAGTTCTATTCCAAATTCTTCAGGTTTTAGCAAGTCAAAAAGAGGGCGGTTGAGTTCTAGGTCAGGGCAAGCGGCATAACCAAAAGAGTATCTGCTGCCTTGGTACCTGTTCATCTGAACATCACTCAGTTTGTTTCCCTCTCCCTCCGATATGCCAAGGTCCAATCTTATCTGTTTGTGTACAATCTCTGCAAGTGCTTCTGCAAGCTCAACTCCGAGACCATGAAACTGGTAGTATTCTGTATAGTTCCCTTTATCATAAATTTCTCTCTCAGCTTCACTGAGTTTACTGCCAGCGCTAACACACGTGAGTGCTATTACATCATGTCTCTCATGATGAAAAAAGTCACTTAAAGCACGGTGTGGCTGCTTGCTTTGTCTTGGAAAAGTGAACTGTTGTTTTGCTCTGCCCATAACATGTTCTAGTGGCTCACGATTTACTTCACCTTCTGAATTGTATCCTTCACTCTCATCAAATATAAGCAGTGTATTGTCATCACTTCTACATGGCCAGTAACCATAAAGGACAGTTGGTTCAAATAGTTTTTCATTAAGAAATTGTGCTTTGAGTTTCTCATATGCCGGCCAAATAACTTCATCTAGCTGTTTTTCGTAAGCTTCTTTTGTCATCCCTTTTGAACTGTAGCCCCAGCGAGATTTAAAAAGTATTTTATGGTTTATCCATTCAAATGCCATCTCGATTTGTGATGGTGTTAGTTTCATCTCTCGTCTGCCCCAAAATGGCGGAGTCGGAACTTTGACGTCGCGGGATGGCATTTTCAATTCTTTAAACGGTGGGATTATTACCTCTTTTTTCTCTTTGACAACTTTTTCTTCACTATCTTTTCCATGCAGGTCAGTATCAAAATTGCCAGCTTCTATGCGGCTCATGGCAGTTACACCATCAAAAGCATCTTTACAGTAAAAGATAGGTCCATCGTAAAAAGGGCGACAGAAATCATCTATAAATGTACGAGTAAGTGCAGCTCCTCCTAAAAGTATCGGTATTTTAATATCTGCCGCTTTTAGGCTTTCGAGGTTTTCTTTCATCACTTGAGTAGATTTTACTAAAAGCCCGCTCATACCTAACGCACTTGCATTTGATTCTTGGAGTGTTTTTACAAATTTGTCTAAATCTACTTTAATTCCCAGATTTATTACCTTAAAGCCATTATTGGAGAGGATGATATCGACGAGGTTTTTGCCAACATCATGCACATCCCCTTTTACGGTTCCAAGTATAAGGGTAGTGTCAACAGCTTTATCCACTTTTGGCAGATATGGATTGAGATAATCAACTGTTTTTTTCATAGTTTCAGCACTTTGAAGTACAAATGGAAGCTGCATCTGACCTGAACCAAAAAGCTCACCTACAACTTTCATGGCATTAATCAAAATCTCATTTACAATTTTTTCCGGTGCTATTGTTTGACGGGCTTGTTCAACAAGCGGTATCATCCGCTCTTTATCTCCATCCATCAAAAGTTTAGCAATTTTTTCTTCATCATTCATGGCCGCATAGGCTTCATCCTCTACATCGCTGTCTATTGCTTCTTTTGTACTGAAGTGCTCAATAAACTCAAAAAGAGAGGCGCCTTTTGGTTTTTTGTTGAAGATAAGATTGTTACATATATCCTGCTCTAGCTCAGTGATTTTATTGAGAGGGATGATGTGATTCACATTTATGATTACCGATGTAAGTCCAGCTTCAATACAGTGATGTAAAAACATAGAGTTCAGATAAGGTCTTGCATCTTTATCCAGTCCGAAAGAGATGTTTGAGAGTCCTAAAATCGCTCCAACTTCAGGATGTCTCAGTCTGAGCTGTCGTATAGCCTCGATAGTATTTATGCCGGCATCAAAATACTCTTCATCACCGCTTCCGAGTGTAAATGTAAGCAGGTCAAACACTAAGTCTTCAGGGTTGATGCCATGCTTTTTAGTTGCAAGTTCATAGATGCGTTCTGCGATTTCCAGCTTTCTCTCAACTGTTTTTGCCATACCGATTTCATCGATAGTGAGACAAACTAAAGCTGCTCCATATTTTTTAGCAAGTTGACATACTGTATCAAATTTTTCTATCCCGTCTTCAAGGTTGACGGAATTGATAATAGCTTTTCCGCCTATGAGTTTTAAAGCTTCTTCAAGTGCCGGAGTTTGAGTTGAATCTGGCATGATTGGCAGATTTATTTTTTGGGCATAAAGACTCATCACAGAGTTCATGTCTTTTGTCTCATCCCTACCTGCAAATCCCACGCTCACATCAAGAACATGAGCGCCTGAACGAACCTGCTGTTGTGCAACGCTGAGGGTTCCTTCGTAGTCTTCGGCAAGTAATAGTTCTCTAAATGCTTTTGAGCCTGTTGCATTTGAGCGTTCACCGATGAGCAAAGGTGCCGGTTCTTGCATGAGCGGTACGGTTGAAAAAAGTGAAGCGAGGGAATTCGCCTGAGTTCCACATGCAAGCTTTGGTATCTTTTTTTCTACACGATTTACCAAGGCTCGGATATGTTGAGGTGTGGTTCCACAGCATCCGCCTAGAAAACTCACTCCGTCAAGATTTAAAAATGCTTCCTGTTTGTCCGCAAATTCATCAGGTCCCATTGGATAGTAAGTATAACCACCACGGTTTTGAGGGAGTCCTGCATTGGCATGTACGCTTATCGGTTTACCCCAAAGTTCACTGAGCGTTTTTACATGTTTAAAAACCTGATCCGGTCCGGTTCCACAATTAAAACCTAAAGACAAGATGTCAAAAGGCTCTAAAATCGCAGCAATAGTTCCAGCATCCGTGCCGATAAGCATAGTTCCGCTTAGCTCAATGGTAACAGATACCATGATAGGAATTTCAACTTCTCTTTGTCTTGAAGCTTCCTCACACGCATGCAGTGCCGCCTTGATTTGAAGAGGATCTTGTGCGGTTTCTATTAAAAATATATCAACACCGCCATCTATAAGGGCGAGACAAAACTCTGTATAACCGGCATACATCTCATCATAATGGATGTGCCCTAAAGATGGGAGTTTTGTTCCTGGACCAATAGAGCCAAGAACAAAACGGGGATGCTCAGGAGTACTGAATTTCTCACACTCTTTTTTTACAAGCTCCGTTCCAGCTTTTGTAAGTTCATAAGCACGATGTCCAATATCATATTCATCTAAAACCCAAGAGAATGAGCCGAATGTGTTTGTTGTGATGAAGTCGGCACCCGCAGTTAAGTAAGCATGGAAAATTTCACTGAGAACTTCAGGGCATGTAACATTGAGAAGTTCATTGCACCCTTCGTTGCCTTCCCAAGCTTCTTTGGGGATTTTAGCATCACGTTGCTGGAGCTGAGTCCCCATGGCACCGTCTATGATTAGAGGACGTTTTTTAATTGTGTCTATTATGTATTGTTTTGTAGTCATGTATGAGATTCTTTAAATTAAAATATAGAATTATTTTATCTAATTGGAGCATAAAAAAGACTTTTGTTTATTGGGGATAAGAAAATTTAATATGAAATATAAACATTATAAAAATTTATATATATATTGGTTTATAAGCTTGTAATTTTACCTAATGTTATGATATATTAGTAACAATATTAAATATCAAAAAGAAAAGGAACTTCACATGTTAGACAATATGTCAATTAAATTAAAAATGATATTAATCGTATCGATACCTGCCGCTATAATTTTTATTTTGCTTGGTATAAGCAGCTATAAAAGTTATAAGGAAGCAGGGGAACTTTCTAAGATAGAAGAAGCGACTATGCTCTCTACAAAAATAAGTGCTATGGTTCATAATACCCAGAAGGAGAGAGGTGCATCAGCCGGATTTATTGGCTCCAGTGGAACTAAGTTTGTTGAAGAGTTGCCAAATATAAGAAAAGATACCGATGCAACTGTTGGGGAGATGGAAGCTTTTTACAACAATATGGATTTTACTAAATATCCACAAGAGATGAAAACTAGAATGGAAGAGGCTATTGCTCTTTTATTACAACTCTCAGATAAAAGATCCAAAGTCAGTTCTTTATCTATCAGCGTTAAAGATGAAGTAGCTTACTATACAAAGATGAACTCAGCATTACTTGATAGCATAGCTTATATAGCTAAAATCAGCACAAATCACAAAATGAGCACATCTTTAAACGCTTTTACAAACTATCTGTATTCAAAAGAGAGAGCGGGAATTGAGCGGGCTGTCATGACAGGAGCTTTTGCTAAAGATGCTTTTCCTGAAGGATTTTATGCCAAGTTTATTAAGCTCATGAGTGAGCAAGATGCTTTTATGGGAAGATTTTTATTTTTAGCTTCAAAAGAAAATGTTGAATTTTATAAAACTACATTGGTCGGCAATGCAGTTGATGAAGTGGAACGAATGAGAGCTATAGGAGTTTCACATATAAACGGTGGTTTTGGTGTGGATGCATCATACTGGTTTAAGACAATTACTCAGAAGATAAATTTACTTAAAAAAGTTGAAAATCATCTTGCAGACTCTATTTTAGCGGAAGCAAATAGTTTAAAACAGGCTGCAAATACAAGCATGCTATTGAGTATTGTAGAAAATATATTGGTAACACTGCTTGTTTTAGGTTTTGCTTTTGTAGTTGCAAGCGGTTTGATAAAGAGAATCTCACTCTTTAAAAATGAGTTGGATGAAATTATTTCTTCGAAAAATTTCTCTCAAAAAATTTCTCAGAGCGGGAGTGATGAGATAGCCTCTATCCAAAGTGCTGCCAACCATACTTTGGAAACTGCAAACGAAGCTATTCAAGCTGCAAACATAAGTCTAGAGGAATCCACAAGACATGCTCAAGAGAGTGATGAAAGACTGAAGAAAAATAAATTAACTTTAGCACTTACTGAACTTCTTAGTGAAGGTGCGCAGTATGGACTTAAAGATATGCAAGGAGGTCTGATAAATAACTTGAAATCACTAAGTGATATTAATGACCTGAATTCAAAAACGGAAAGTATTGTAGCTAACGTTAAAGGGGCAACTGCTGATATGGGTGTGTCATTAGATCATATATCTGAGAAAATGCATGAGAGCAAAAGTAATTCTGACCAGCTAACCACCAGCGTAAATGAAATCACAAATGTAATTTCACTTATTAAAGATATTTCAGACCAGACAAACTTACTGGCACTCAATGCTGCTATAGAAGCAGCACGTGCAGGAGAGCATGGTCGCGGATTTGCGGTTGTTGCCGATGAGGTTAGAAAACTGGCAGAGAGAACACAAAAAGCTACCAGTGAAGTTGAACTCAATATCAATTTATTAAAACAAAACAGTGCTTCAATGCAGGAGTTCTCAGAACAAATGGATAGCGAGATTAATATATCTCTGGAAAAATTGGGTGTTTTTAATGATAGTTTATATAGTCTTGTAGACGGTGCGCAGGAAATTCAGCACAGCAATAAGAAAATTTCCCATGATATGTTTGTGAATCTTGCAAAGCTTGATCATATTGTGTTTAAGTTGGATGGTTACAGCTCAGTATTTAAAGAAGACGGTAATCATAAATTTTCAGTTCATACAGAGTGCAGGTTTGGTAAATGGTATAACGGTGATGGGAAAGATACCTTTGCCAGAACATCTTCTTATGCTAAGATAGATGCTCCTCATAAAGCGGTACATGTAAATGTTGGAACTGTTCCATCACTTGTCAGTGCAGGAACAGTTGAAAATGCAGATAAAATTATAGAAGCATTTAGAAATACTGAGAAAAACTCAAAAGAACTTTTTACAATTTTAGACAGTATGCTCGAAGAAAAAATTTAATTTAGTATTTCCACATACTTTTGCATGTGGAAATACTCCCGCTTAGAAAATAACAATAATCATATAAATACTATAGTTTAGGCATAAGCTACATGTAAATTGACGGATAAATATATAAAACTATTGACTTTATCCGTCATAAGATTGTACAATGACGATTAAATTCAAAAATAGATTGGAGTTTAACCGTTAAATGGTACTAGCTTATATACGTCCAGATAAGAACTTTGATGCAGCTCATGAACAGTTACAGCTTATAAATTCATATGCCATGTCAAATAATATTCTGATAGATGATGAATTTATAGATTACACATCTCAAAACAAAAGACTTTACGAGCGTAAAAATGTGACTGATTATTTTCAGAAAAATGACGGTGCTACCCTTTTGGTTTGTGATGTTTGGGTTTTGAGCAGTGATATGGAAGATATTGTTCAAATGTTCAGCTGTCTGCTCAAACATGGGATTAATGTGCATTTTATTAAACGCTCTGTTATAATGTCGCAAGAAAGCAGTGCGATGCTTGTACTTGGACTTATGGATCAGCTTCGTCAGACTCTTCAAAATGAATCAACAAAAGTTGTAGGAAGACCGGTAGGAAGCAAATCAAATTCTAAATTTGATAAGTATCTTAATGAGATAATCTCTTTTATTAAAGAAAAAAAGAGTGTGAGTGAGATGTCACGACTTTTAAATGTCAGCCGCAGCTCTTTAAAAGATTATATTGAATCACGAGAATTAAAACTCGTCGCATTTGGGTCTTTGTTGCCGCAAGCACCTGAAAATGCAGAAGAACAGGTAATTGATAAAATTACTTGTCCAAATTAAATAATAATTGGAGAAATATAGATGAGCGAAGAAAAAAACGGTATTACAATACCGACACCTTGGAGAATAAAACGGTATTATATATATCTGTTTTCTACAATAATTGCTTTAGCCTTGCCATGGATAGAAGTTGAGGGAAATCATTTTTTCTTGCTCAGCTTTGATAAGTTGAAGCTACATCTTGCATTTGTTCAGTTTGACATGCAAGAACTGTATCTGATGCCTTTTTTACTTATGTTAATATTTTTAGGCATTTTCGGGATGACTGTTATGGGTGGTCGTGTCTTTTGTGGCTGGGTATGTCCACAAACCATTTTTCGTGTAATTTATCGTGACTTGATTGAGACAAAGATTTTAGGTCTTCGCGGTCGTATTAAAAACAAGCAAAAAGAACCGGATATGACAAAGTTGGAGAACAAAGTAAAGAAGGTTGTTGCTGTTCTTATCTGGACTGTTTTAGCACTTATAGCCAGTGCTGATCTATTATGGTATTTTGTTCCACCTGAAGATTTCTTCGCTTACTTGGCTCATCCTGCTGATCATATGACTTTGTTTGGAACAGTAATCATTACGGCCCTATTTTTAATCTATGATATAGTTTTTTTGAAAGAAGATTTTTGTATTTATGTTTGTCCCTATTCTAGAGTTCAGTCAGTACTTTATGATGATCATACCGTTATGGCTCTTTATAATCCTCATAGAGGCGGCGATATTTATGACGAACACCATAATAAAAATTTCACTGCGCAAAAAGATCTTCAAGCTTTTGAGCCGGCAGCAGAGTGTACTACATGTGAGAGTTGTGTAACAGTTTGTCCTACGCATATCGATATTCGAAAAGGTCTTCAACTTGAGTGTATTAACTGTCTAGAGTGTGTGGATGCTTGTACAACGGTTATGGGCAAACTGGGTAAAGAGTCTCTTGTAACATGGTCAAGTGATTATGAAATAATTGACCAAAAAGGTAAGACTCAGTATTTCCGCCCTAAGGTATTGGCATATATCGGTCTTCTTGTAGGTATTAGTATTATTTTAGGACTTATGGGAAGTAAAAAAGAGCATATGCTTTTAAATATTAACAAAGAAAATCGTCTCTATGCTGTTGAGAGAACAGCAGGCGGCAAAGTTCAAGTTGACAATGCTTATGAATTTTTACTTCAAAATACTGAAAATGAAAAACTGGAATTTTTCTTTGAAGTCATCCCTCCAAAAGGTATGGAAGGCAAAATAATTATTGTTAAGCCAAGCAAAGAGTTCAGTGCAGTTCCGGGGATTAAAAAGAAAAAAATAGTTGTTTTAAGAACCACAGAAATGCTCGTTGATGATCTTAGAAAAGATACGATTATTCCTATAACGATTCGTGCTTACGCTATCGGGCATGAGGATAAAATAGTGGTATTTAGAAAGTCCACTTTTACTTTTCCAAGAGAAGATATTTTAAACGCTGCAAAATAAAAAGAGCTGGCATTGAGCCAGACTCTATATCAAGGTTTCATATATATTTAAATCACATTAGGATAGACTCGTAGTACTAAAGTTATTTAGGAGTTTATTATGTTAAAAAGAATCCAAAAAATACTATTTTATGCTCTTCTGATTTATGCACTCTTTGGATTTGTAATCCTTCCTTTTATCTTAAAATCGCAAATTGTAGAAATTGTCCAAAAGCAAACAAATGCCAAACTGAGTTTAGAAAGCGTTCGTTTTAATCCTTTTATCTTTCAGTTGAAAATTTCAGGGATAGAGTTAACTTCGCTGGACGACAAACACCTTGTGTCATTAAAATCACTCCTATTAAACGTAGAACCGTATTCACTTGCAAATTCTGCTGTACATGTGAAGAAGTTTATTTTGGAAAAGCCAGAAGTTTCTTTGGTTTACTACAAAAACAAAAACCTGAACTTTTCTGATCTTGTTAGGAAAAACGATTCTGAATCAGAAGTAAACGAGCCGAATAACATCTCAATTCCAAGAATAATAATAGACATATTTTCTATTGAAGACGGAAGTGTAAACTATGAAGATTTTACAAACAAAAGTAAGTTTGATTTTTCATTTAACAATATAGGCTTTGAGCTGAAAAACATAGATACAAAAGATTTTAATACAAGCGATGCCCAACTTAGATTTTATTCCACTCTGGGGGATGGAGGATTTGTTGACCTTAAAACTAAAGTGCTTGGCTTTAAGCCTTTGGTCTTAAATGGCAGCTTGGATTTTAAAGCAAGTAAATTATACACGCAGTGGAGGTACATGCAGGATAAATTAAATCTCGAAGTGGCAGATGGAAAGCTTTCATTTTATACAGACTTTCACTTTAATTTGGACGATTTAAATTCCACAACCCTTTATAACATGCGAGCTTCTCTGGAAAGATTGAGGCTAAAACCAAAAGGTAAATTTAAAGATGTTTTAAATTTAGACTCTTTGTATCTTCAAAATGTGACAATAAAACCTATGCTAAAAGATATACATGTGAAGAAAATAGGTTTGGAATCTTTATATGCCAAGGGCAAAAGAGACAGCAAAGGTAAAATAGACTGGCTAGCCTATATCCAAATCGAGGCTCAAACTGAAAACAATAAACAAAATAAAGTTGAGGTCGAAAAAGAAAATCTTACTCACTTGCATGTAAAAATTGAAGATATTGCATTAGAAAAAATAAAACTAGATTTTGATGATAAAGGTCTGAAACCACAGGTAAATACAAGGCTGGATGAACTTAATATTTATCTGCATAATATCACTTTGGCAGAGGAAAAATCTGGCATAATAGTAGATGTTAACAACAGTAAACTCAATATAAACAACTTAGCTTTAAACAATGCTCTTACAAACAAGAGGCTGCTAAATCTAAATAACTTTGATATTGATGAACTCAGTTTAAACACAAAAACAAAAGATGTTATTATCGAAAAAATAGCTCTTAATGGTCTCGATATTCAAACAAAGCGGTTAAAAAACGGCAGTTTGAATATTCCCGTCTCAATTGTTCCTCAGGATAAGAAAAGTTCCTCCTCGACCACAACAGAGCAAGCCAATAAAAGCGAAGAATATAAGATTCTATTGAAGCATTTTGCATTGGACGCGGCTACTCTTAACTTTGAAGACAAGTTTTTATCTCCACATGTAAAAAGCAAGATAGACAAGATAGCTTTAAATGCTTATGACATAAATAGCAGAGAAAACAGCTGGCTGAAATATGTGCTGTCTATGAGAGTGAATTCTAAAGGATATGTAAAATCAAAAGGAAGTATCAGCCATACGCCCTTACAACAAAAAGGTACATTTGAACTTCAAAAAATATCTTTGAAAGAGATAACTCCGTACCTTCAAGAAAATACATATTTGAGCATTGATGATGGATTGCTCAATCTAAAAAGTAAAACCAAGTATAAAAAATCTGCGAGATATCCAGACTTGAAAATAGATGGCTCGTTAAAACTTGCAAAGTTGTTTGTAAGCGACAGCAGAGATAAAAGCTCTTTGCTCTCGTTTAACAAAATCGGGCTGAATTCTTTCTCTTTTGAGATGTTTCCAAACAGACTTTTTATAAATGAAGTTGATATAAAATCATTTTATGTAGATGCGCTTATACATGAAGATAAAACTATGAATTTTGCCTCCTTGGTGAAGAAAAAAGAGGGATCTCCTCAAACTTCAACGAAAGAGAAAGTTAAAAAAGATGCTAAAGAAAACTTCCCCCTAAGAATTATGAAGATAAATGTTGCAAAGGGAAGTGCAAGTTTTGCAGATATGTCCTTGCCGATTAAGTTTAAAACAAATATACATGATTTGAACGGTGTGCTTTATGCCATTTCCAATGATGAAAAAGAGACTAGCTATGTAGACATAGGTGGTGAAGTTGACAAATACGGTTCAGCAAGGCTAAAAGGAAGTATCAACCCTGCTAATCCTAAGCTGTACACAGATTTAGATTTTAACTTTAAAAACTTGGAACTTAGCTCTCTTAGCGGCTACAGCGCTTCTTTCGCAGGTTACAAAATAGATGATGGCAAGCTAGATCTGAATCTGAATTATAAGATTTTAGAGTCGGAACTTTTAGGTGAAAACAGCATCATAATCAGACATATAAAGCTTGGGGAAGAGTTTCATGATGAAAATACGAGCACCTTGCCTTTGGGTTTTGTAATAGCTCTTCTTGAAAACAGTGAAGGGATTATGGATATAGATATGCCGGTTAAAGGTAATGTGGATGCGCCTGATTTCAAGTATGGCGCACTTGTCGTTAAAACATTTGCCAATCTCATCGTAAAAGCAGTCGCTTCTCCATTTAAGTTTTTAGCTTCTATGCTTGGCTTGAAATCAGATGCGTTGGAATCTGTAAACTTTACTCCAGGCTTAAAAAACATATTGCCGCCTGAAAAAGAAAAGTTGGATTCCCTCGCAAAAATAATGATAAAAAGGCCAAAGATTTCTTTAGCAATAAATGGTACCTATGATACAACAACAGACAAACATGCTCTCCAAAGACAAAAGTTGATTGCATTAGCTATGCAAAAAAGCGGAACTAAAAATAAGCAGAATAATGAGAGTGTTATGAATATTGATTTGTTAGAATCTATCTATAAGGATTTTAAAGATGATGATAAGCCTAAAAAAATCAAAAAAGATCTAGATGCCAAATATAAAGGCAAAGTATTAGAGAGAAAATACTTGGAAGCTCTGATTGAAGAGTGTATAAGTCTGCAGCCAATTGTCGCGGATGAGCTAAAGAATCTTGCAATGCAAAGAGGGAAAATACTTAAAGAATATCTTGTAAGTGAAAGAGCTATTGATGTGACAAGAGTAAAGCTGCTTGATATAATAAAAATGAATAAAAAAGATAAGAAAATAGTTCAAACAAAGGTTGAATTGGAAATAAATCAATAGTAGTTTTGCTATAATTACCCTTTTAAAATAAGGATAATATATGGCATTTTCGGCTAAAAATCGTAAAGGCACACTCAGTGGTATATTTTTTGTTGCTATATTCGCAGCAGCTGCAACTATGGTTGCAGACATAAGTTTTGTTAAATCATTAGGCATTTCACCATTAGTTATCGGTATTGTAATGGGTATCTTTTATGCAAATACACTTCATAACCATATTCCAAGTGAATGGGGAACAGGTATAACTTTTTCCGGTAAAAAGATTTTAAGATTTGCGATAGTTTTTTACGGATTCCGTATAACTTTTCAGCAAATTGCAGATGTCGGAATAGACGGTTTTATGGTGTCTCTTATCATGCTGAGTACAACTTTTTTGCTAGGTACTTACTTGGGTATTAAAGTATTTAAAATGGATAGAGATACTTCTATGCTTACGGCTTCGGGTGCATCTGTTTGTGGCGCAGCTGCTGTTCTTGCAACTGAGCCTGTGTTAAAAGCTGAAGGGCATAAAACGGCAGTCGCTGTTTCCATGGTTGTTCTTTTTGGTACTATCTCTATGTTTTTATATCCAGTTCTTTATGCATCTATTATTGAACCGGCTACAGGATTTTTACACATGAGTCCTCAAGAGTTTGGTATTTATGTAGGTGGAACTATACATGAAGTTGCTCAGGTCGTAGCAGTCCCGGCTTCCATTTTAGGTGCTCCGGCAGATATGGCAAACTCTGCAGTTATTGTTAAAATGACGAGAGTTATTATGATTGCTCCTATGTTGATTGTTTTGGGTTTATACCTTTCCTATTCTGCTAAAAACAGCGGTGCAGTCGGTGGAGGGGTAAAGCTTGTTATTCCTTGGTTTGCTGTATATTTTATAGGTATGGCAGGGTTTAATTCTCTTGGTTTGGTTCCAGAAAATGTTGTTTCTGTAATCAATGAGATAGATACATTCTTGTTAACGATGGCTATGACAGCACTTGGTATGGGAACTATTTTTGCGAAGTTTAAAGGCTTAGGTTTGGCACCGCTTTATACAGCAGGAGCTATGTTTGTTTGGCTTATTTTTGGCGGATTTTTAGTTACTAAATTCGTGGTAGCTACCTTTTAATAAAACTATTTAAAAAAAAACTATATAATAGACATCAATAAATTCATGGTAGGTATAGTTTTACTTATCATGAGCTTCACAACAGGAGCCAAAGCAGATGTCTTATTTACCAAATACGCTTAACTCCTTTTGGCTGTGGAGAGAAGTTTCTTCAAAATTGGGCGTATCAAATCCGGCATATAAATACTGGAGGGATACACCAAATATTAAACTCAATAATAAATACGTTTTTATTCAAAAAAATAAACTTCCTCAAAAACATGACTACATAGAACCTTTGCTTAGTGATCTTTCGGGGCATTTACCTATAAAATATGCATCAGATCAGTTACATGTGAACGAACATATTTTCTCATATGAAAAGATGAAGCTCCATAAAGAGTTTGAATATAAATATGTGGAAGATGTGAAATTTGTAAATATTAAAAAATTTTTTAAAGAAAATGGGATTTATGTGCAAAAAAATTCTATTGTACAATTGGGAAAAATGAAAGATTTAGAGATTAGCGCTAACTGCACATTTTACAATCTTAAAAATGATTATGCAATTGTGGTGTATGAATCATGAACAGTCTCTTTATTGAGTTTCGTGACCCACTTTTTAGTGTCATAATCTTTTTTGTTCTTATCTTTATCATAGCCTTTTTCTCCTATTGGTGGGGAAGCTTTAAGAGCAAGCGGGATTTTAGGCATCTGGATAAATTTTTAAGACAATTTAATTCACTTCCATCACAAAATGAGTTAAATGTTTTAATTACAAGCGGTGAATTATCTGAAAAGTCATGGCTATTGCTTGCCAACTCTTATTTTAAAAGCGGCGATTATGAAAAATCTATTGAGATATACAACGCTATTTTGGAAGCAGGAGATAAATCAAACTATAGAGAAATTATGTTTCTTTTAGGCCGAACTTACTTTAAAGCAGGCTTTTTAGAACGGGCAAAACAGATTTTCTTGGAGATATTAAAAAATAATCCAAGAACACCTCAGGCACTACACTATTTACTTTTAGTTTATGAATATATGAGAGATTACAACTCTGCGCTTGATGTGCTGGAACCATTAAATGAATTAAATAAAGATGTAACAGCTGACAGCATCTACTTGAAGTGTTTATCAATACTCAATGATGTAAAGCTTTCTGCAGAAGATAAATCACATAAATTGCTTGAGGTATATAAAACCACTCATCAGCTCACTTATATGATTTTTGAGTATCTATTTCGCGTAAATCCGAAGCTTGCATGGAAACATTTTGACAGCTCTAAGAGTGAGTTGCTGAGTGATATCCTGTGGCATGTGGATAAAAAAGATTTGGATTTGGATATAATTGCACAAAATGGCTATTTACGGGAACTTTACACTGCTCGAGGTGATGTTGATTTGGCGATAAAAAGTTCTGTATTTGAATTAAATATATTGATAAATCTTGGAGGCAAAGTAAATGCAACCATGAGTTTTGAATATATTTGCGAGAGTTGCAAACAGGTTTATCCATTTGCATTTAGCCGTTGCACTAACTGTCATGCTATTGATACCTCAAGACTTGAATACAGTTTAACAAAAGATTATCATAGGGATTTTAGTGAAGAAAATAACTCTTTTCAGTGATGGAAGCGCTTTGGGAAATCCCGGTCCTGGAGGATTTGGAACAATCCTGAAGTATGGCAACAGTGAAAGAATAATTACAGGTTCAGACACCCATACAACAAACAACAGAATGGAACTCTTAGGTGTGATAGAAGGTCTTAGCGCCTTAAGAGAGCCTTGTGAGGTTGATGTGATATCTGATTCGTCTTATGTAATAAAAGGGATAAATGAGTGGCTCTCAGGCTGGATAAAAAGAGATTTTAAAAAAGTTAAAAATATAGATTTATGGCACAGGTATATTGAGGTGTCTTCATCTCACAAAATAAACGGTATTTGGGTTCGCGGGCACGACGGGCATATTGAAAATGAAAGGTGTGATAAGCTTGCAAAAGACGCAGCACAAAAAGAAAAAGATTTAATAATGGAGGACAAATAATGGAAAGTGATACTGAAGCCTTAGAAAAGCAACTAGGGTACGTATTTAAAGATAAAAAGCTCCTTATCGAAGCGCTGACACACAAAAGTTACAAGCAGCCCTACGATAATGAGCGATTAGAATTTTTGGGTGATGCTGTTTTGGATTTAATTGTCGGCGAGTACTTATTTACTAAGTTTTCGAAGTCAGCTGAGGGTAAATTATCTAAAATAAGAGCATCTCTGGTGAATGAAAGCGGTTTTGATAAGCTTGCACGCTCGCTTGATTTGGGAAAATATATTTTACTCTCAAATGCGGAGGACAACAATGGCGGAAGAGAAAAATCATCTCTTTTATCCAATGCCTTTGAAGCTGTTATGGGAGCAATTTATCTTGAAGCCGGTTTAAAAATAGTAAATGATATTGCTATTAAATTAATAGAAAAGAATCACAAAGAGATTTCACTGGATTCCTTGTTTAGAGATTTTAAAACAACACTTCAGGAGCTTACCCAAGCAAGGTTTGGAATTACACCTGATTATGATGTAGTGGCAAGCAGGGGACCAGACCATCTGAAAGAATTTGAGGTAGCTGTAATTATTGATGGCAAAGAGTATGCAAGGGCTAGTGGAAAAAGCAAAAAGATAGCTCAACAGGAAGCAGCAAAGCTAGCTGTTTTATTATTACAAAAGGATAATACGTGAATAGTTTTGGTCAAAAACTAAGGTTTAGCACATTTGGTGAATCGCATGGAACGGCTATAGGCTGTCTGGTTGACGGCGTACCTGCAGGATTAGAACTTGATGAAGCGTTTATCCAGAGTGAGCTCGATAGACGAAAACCTGGTAAAAGTGAGTTTGAAACTGCCAGAAAAGAGGAAGATAAAGTCGAGATATTGAGTGGTGTTTTTGAAGGCAAAAGTACAGGAACACCTATTGCGATGATTATTTATAACACGAATCAAAAATCAAAAGATTACTCGAACATCAAAGATATTTTTCGTCCAGGTCATGCAGATTTTACATACTATCATAAATATGGGATTAGAGATTATCGTGGCGGTGGACGTTCATCTGCAAGAGAAACAGCAGCAAGAGTAGCTGCAGGTGCCATTGCTAAGCTGATGCTCAATAAATTAGATATATCAGTACAAAGCGGTATCAGTGAAGTAGCAGGATTGAAATCTGATACGTATGACTATGAAGCGGCTAAAAAGAGCATTATCTATGCTCTTGATCCAAGTAAAGAGGAAGAGCAAAAAGCTTTAATCTTAGAAGCAAAAAATAGCCATGATTCAGTTGGAGGAGTTTCGCGTGTGCTTATAAAAGGTGCTCCAGTAGGTCTTGGACAGCCCTTGTACTACAAACTGGATGCAGTACTGGCAGATGCTATGATGGGTATTAATGCTGTTAAGGCAGTTGAAATTGGAGATGGCATTTTAAGTGCATCTTTGCTTGGTTCACAAAATAATGATGAAATACGTTCTAACGGATTTGAATCAAACCATTCAGGCGGCATTTTAGGCGGTATCAGTAATGGGGATGATATTGTTTTAAATGTTTACTTCAAACCTACGCCTTCAATTTTTAAGGAGCAACATACGGTTACTACAAAAAATGAAGAAGTGGATTTTTCTTTAAAGGGAAGACATGATCCTTGTGTAGCCGTAAGAGGAACAGTAGTGTGTGAAGCAATGGCTGCTTTAGTTATTGCTGATATGATGCTATTAAATATGGGATCGAGTATGGAAGGTTTTCAAAGGTATTATAAGCAGTAGATTTTGTTCGATTAGCTATGTGTAGTCATCTTTAGCTTGTTCAGCCGTTCTGAGCAGTTCCAATATCCAAGTCTCCGGCTTTGCCGGAGGTTATGACTTGGTATGGATTTTAGGGTTGAGGGATAGTTTTAGAAATCACCATCCACTTTACCGCCTTGATCAATCATCAGGTACATAGTATCTCTAACATGCTTAGCCTGAACCAGCATTTCAGGAGGTAATGTATGTCCACCAAAAAGCATAAGTTCCATCGACATAGTGTACATCCATCTGTGACCTTCATCATCTTCTACAATTAAAATTCTACAAGGCATAAACGCACCAAATGCTTTTGAATAATCTATAAACTGTTTAGCAATTCCAGGACTACAAAAAGAAAGGATTCTGACTAGTTTTGTTTTCTTGCCATCAGCATCAACTCCACTCTTAGACATTAGTGCATCACCAACCACTTTAAAGTTAGCGCTAAGTGCTATCTCGTGTAAATTAGCTACTAAATCTTCAGTTGAAAGATCATCTTCAATTTGAACCATTTTAATCATTGATTCCGCAGAGTTACCAGTTGTCAATAAAGTATCAGCCATTTTTGCATAAGCACCCATAGCTCCAGGATCAAGCTTTGAGATTTGATTCATTCTTGTTCCTAAATCAAACTTAACAAATGCGAAAAGCATACCTACAATAACAACACCACCTATAACACTTAAAATGTTTTTTAATAAACCCATTTTTTTCCTTTTAGAATATAAATAATTAAAATAGATAAACTATTTTCTGTACGCATTATAGAAGAATTAGCTTTATTTAAGTTTTAAAATATAAATCAATTTCATGTATGCTTGATAATGAAGCATGCATAGATGTGAGAAAAACAGATGGAAGGCATAAGTAAAAATTATTATAGTATGCATAATAAGGCTTATTATGGATTTAGCATAATTTCACCTTATTATAAAATATAAAAAGCTAGATTTTTGAAAAGGGCATGTCTAAATAATTGTTTTATATCACTGCGTAATAATGTAACAATTTTATCACAAATGAGTAATCTTCTTAATTAAACATATCCATATACAGAGCAGTAGCCCAAGCGTGGATTGAATCTGCATTTACAGCACCATCTTTTTTCCAATTCTCACTACTAACAGTGTCTGCAAAATCAAATGTAGTATCTGTTTTATTATAAGAGTATTGAGTATATATGTATATAGCTCTTTGAGGCTCTATTGATACGGCAGAAAAACAAGTTGTGGTTGGTGGCTGCCATTTTATTATGCCCGTTTTATTGATTTTTTGAGCAATTAGCTTTGCAACATGGTGCCCTTCTGAATTTGAAGTGTTTCCTGATTTAGAAAAGCCCATTGGTCTTGAATCACCAGTTACATAGATATCTTTTTCACCATAAACTTCATATGTTAAAGGGTTAATATTCCCCTCGAGTTTATTTTGTCCATCTTTAGCAATGCCAACTCTCTCTAAAATTTTAGCTCCTCTGACATGTGGATAAAATGCGGCCTCTTCAAAGCTAATTTCCTCAAATTCAGTCTCAACTATTTTTTTATCCAGATCTATATTTGTAATTGCTGTATTTGGGATATATTCAATATAGTCACCATAGAGCTCATCAAAAGCAGACTGAAAACCTTCTTTCTTGATGGTTATAGCGTTGTTTTCATCCAATAATATAACTTTAGCTTTTAGCTTTTTTTGTTTGAAATAGTCTGCGATAACACAGGCTCTTTCATAAGGGGCAGGAAGACATCTATAATTTCCACTTGGCACCGTGAGTATAAAATTTCCGCCTTTAAAATTTAAAACTTTATTTCTAAGTGTTATGTGTTCAGATCCAGGTATAAAACCTGCCGGATACTCCTGTCTTAGTCTAGTTTCAAAAGCGATATCTTTTGTCCAGCGTGAGTAGTCGTAATCAATTCCTGGTGCAAAGACCAAGTAGTCAAAACTGATGTCACCATCACTGGTCTTTAAAATTCTATTTTCTCTATCAAGTCCAACTGCGGCTGCATGAAAATATGTATAATTATTTTCTCTTGCAGCTTGAAGATAATCATGTGTTAAAAATTCAAGTTTTATTTTATCTACTAACCATAAGTTACTAAGTGGACAGGAGATAAACTCATATCTTTGCTCAACCAAGATAACATCTGCATTAGGAGCAAATATTTTCGTATATTTTGCTATGGAGAGTCCGGACCAGCCACCGCCAACAACAACAACTCTAGGGTTATTTGAATCAGCTATCGGCGCTTTGTTATCTTTAGCAGATGCTACTTTACTCTTTGGTTTTGGATCGTTTGCATTGCTACAACCATTTATTGCTGTTGCTGCAACAGCTAGACCCGAAAGTTTTAACGCTTCTCTTCTTGAAATAGCCATTTATGTGCCTCTCTTAAAATTATATAGGCTTAGATTAGCATTATTTTACTTTAAATAATATTTATACAATGAGCTTTTTATTTTAAATTTTTTTGGGTAGTGTTTACTGATAATTTTATTTGCAGATTTCCATACGCCCTAAAGCTATGAAAAATTAGAAGATATAATGTGTTGCCTGTTTGTGATATTAATGCTACTCATCTAGAAGATAAATATTATCGCCTTTTTTTATAGTAGCACCACTAATTACCTTTGCAAAAATTCCTCTATCATCTTTAAGTATTTTTGGTAGTTTTGCATCTACTTTTGCAAGACTTTCGCAAAGAGTACAATTTTGACTTATCTCTAATACAAGTTCGCCTATTTTAACTCTTGCCCCTGGTCTTAAATAGTATGGATTGTAATCTATTAGTATATTTTCACCTAATGCACTATAGGGTGCATCTATTCCATGCTTTCGTGCCAAGTTATAGCTATCTAGCGAAGCTATTAACACTGATCTTGCTATATTCTTATTGTAAAATTTATCTTCTACAACGCCCTTGCTATCAAGAGCCAATTCTATTGTATTAATTCTGCCATCATTTGTAGAGTAAAATAATTCTAAAACTTTTCCAACTGGTGATATTGACATATAAACCCTTGTCTATTTAAAATCTTCTAGTTCCATCTCATCATAAGAGCGGCTGTTTATATAACGAAGAATCTTAAAGTATTTATCTTCTTCTTGATACCCTGGCTGTGCGTATACTAATTCTTTATTGCTACTAAGAAATATTGTGCTAGGGTAAAAATCATAACCTAAGAATTTTGCAAAATCTTGTCTGCTTCCTTTAAAGTTTTTAAAACTTACTTCTCCAGCATCTGCGATGTTGATATCAACAAAAATAAAATCTTTTTTGATTTTGTGCGCTATTTTTTCATCATCAAGAGTGAACTCAATCATTCTCTCACAGTATGGGCAATTTGGTCGATGCAAAAAAATCAACATATGCTTATGCGATTTTTTTGCTTCGTTAAGAATAGTGTCTATTTTAATGTCATCAGCACCACTAATACTGAACATAATAACTAATAAAATAAAAACTTTAATCATCTTTATTTTATATTACGCTTCTTCGTCTTCGTCTTCTTCTTCTTCAGGTGCTTCATACATCTCAAGTTCTTCATAAGCTCTATAAACATTACCTGGACTTAGAAGATAATATAAATCTTTATCTCTAAATTCTTCAAGAGTAACAACTTTAGTAATATCACCTTGAGATACTCCGTCTTCAATAGCTTGTAGAACTCTATCTTTAGTTAAATTAAAATATAGAACTGCTTCATCTGCTCCAGAAGCATTAACTATAAAGCCATGTCCAGGAACTATGTTATCCCAATCTCTAGCATTTATTGCTTCAACTGCAGGTATTTGACCTTCTGCTTCACCTTTATCATTGATTACTAACAATTGACCATCTCTGTTTGATGTGACTCTGCCATTCATAACTAAGTCACCAGTTAAAACAACTTTATCATCTGGAAGGTACGCGAAGGTATCCATTTCAGAGTGTGCATAACCTACAGTAACATATTCAATCTTTACACCAGATATCTCAAGCATAGTTATTTTCTCTGTTGGTGATTGATCAACAGTAACAAGTTGAGTTTTTCTTATAGCATTTTGATACAGTGCTTTTATCATTCTCGTTTGCATACCAGGAAAATCATTTACTTCACCAGTTGCACCCTCATGACCTTCATCTTTAACATTCAGTCTTGGACCATAATAGTTAACATTTACAGAATTTGGGCCAATGATATGAGCATTAAAGTTCTCTTTGTAGTAATTATTACCTAACCAGTGGTCATCATGTTCGTGACTTACAAATACAGTTTTGACAGGCATATCAGCAATTTTTTTCATCTCTGCATATGCTTGTTCCGCAAACTTATATGATGGCCCACTATCCCAAGGTATCCATTCAGTATTACCTTTGATGAAACAAGAGTTTGCCATACCTCCAGCATTAGCGGCGGTTGGCATATCCATTTCACCAAAGAAACAGTAAACTCTATCACTTACTTGGACTGGCTTTAAGTTATAATCCCAATCAGGACCGCCACCATCACGAATAGTCTTCTGAAAATCATAAAGGATAAAGTTACCATCACCATCCAATTTACTTGGATTATCAGTAGTTATATGTTTATTTCCAATAAATGGCATTGCTATAGCAAATGCCACTATTGCAAGTAATATAAGTAATTTTTTCATAAGTATCCTTACTTAATTTTTTTCTTGTCCGACTCTTCTTTGCCATTGTTATCAACTGTTGTAAAAGCGAGTGTATCACCTTTTTTACCTTTGAATTGAAACTTTATAAGTGGATTTTCAGACATAAAACCACTCGTAGTTACTTCAAATACTACAACATCATTGGCTTTTGCAACGATATACTTAATATATTCTTCCTTAACTCCTGTTTTAACTGCTTGCTCTCTGTCAGCCATTAAGCTTGTAAACATTGCTTTTACTTTAACAACACCGTTTTTCTCTTTTGCTTTTATTTTCATTTTAGCCATAAGTTTTTCCTTTAGTATTTTATTTATTTATTTCTATAATTATAATTGTGTGACAGGTGAATAAATCAACCTCCACAACCACCAATTGAAACGTCTATCTCTTTTGTTGCCATATATAAAGCGCCTGTTCCTCTCTCTTTACCTACTACAGTAACGAAAGCAGTTTGTCTCATTTTAATTCTAATATCGTATTCTATGATTGCGCCCGCAGGTATAGAGAATACACATGTTAAACATCTAGGGTTTGCATCTTGAAACAATGCTACTGACTCTAAATCTAAAGATGATTTAATAGTAATTGGAATTGATCCACCATTCTCTGCTAGTTTTGGAGCTTTAAATGTTAGTTTATCACTTTTTTTCAATCCGCCATTACCATAAAGTGCTTTTATACCATCAGCTGTTTTTTCTACTTCCCATGCCTTAGGCATTTCAGCTCTAAAATCAATTGCCATTAAGTTTGTACCTGGTGTAACGATTGCAGCAAAAGCTGCAAGACCTACGCCTAAAAATTTTCTTCTATCCATTTTCAATCCTTTTATTTAGTTTAATGTTTTTTACTTGAATTTATCATAAATCCAACTATATCTCTAACTTCCGATGGTGTCAAGTCTTCATTTCCACCTTTTGGAGGCATTCCACCCATACCATTTACAGCGTTATAAAGAACTTTATCAAAACCTTTTACCATTAGCGCATCCCAAGCTGCTATACTTCCAACGGCTGGAGCACCCAACATATCAGTAGCATGACAAACTTTACAATTTGCATTATACAACTTTTCAGCTTTAGATACAGATTTATCTTCAACTTCCGGTGGTAAGTCTCTAGCATATGCATATGGAGGTACCACATCTTTCATTTCGTAGCCAATTTTCATAACCGTAGCTTCTGTTTTGCCATCCATGCCAGGATCTTTACAATTAGTCATACATCTTGTACCAGAACCAATATTTTTAGCACGATCTGCAAAAAATGCTTTTACATTTGCTGGACCTTCTGGACCATCAATATTTGGGTAAAAACCATTGTTGTTCGGTAAAACTACTTTTGCAAGTTTTTCTGCATTCAGAACATACTCATCAGTCATCTTTTCACCATCTATAACAATTTGGTTCTGAGCCAATATATAAGCTGTAAGAGCATAAGTGTCATTAGCACTTAAGCTCTTAGGAGTTGCATATGGCATAGCGTCTCTAATGTATGTAAAAAGAGTAGTAGCTTTTGGCCAATATGTTCCAATAGTTCTTGTTGGAGCAGCCATACCTGGTTGTAATCTTTGGTTTTTAAGAGTTATTATAACTCCGTTTTCATCTTTAGATTGATTGCCACCAGTTAGTTGTGGATAACCATTTCCACCACCACCAAAGTCACCATGACAAGATGCACATTGTGTTTCAAAAAGTTCATCACCCTCTTCAACAGAACCCTCACCTTCAGGTAAGCCTGTACCATCTGGTAGTGCATCTACATCCCATGCTGCGATTTCATTAGCAGTTGGTAGTCTACCAAAGTTGACACCTTTAGTACTTTGCTCATTGTAGCGATACGCTGTGTGTACACCATCTTTTCTTGGATATATCACACCACCATCAATAGCTCCCGGTTGAGAACTATATTTTCCTGGAAGAGTGCTTGAATCTGCACTACTCCCTCCAAAAAGAAGAGTTGAACTTAATGCTAAAGCAACACCTGCCACCATTAATTTATGATCTAATTTGAACATTATTCACCTCCCCTTTAGCGTTAACAGCCCATGTGTGTATAGCATTTCTATGATAAACACCTTCAACTCCAACTACTTTTTTCTCTTGATTAACGGTAGGTTGAACATTGTCAGAATCATCATATGAACGACTTGCCAATAATAAAGGTTTACCTTCATATCTGTACATATAAGAGAATCTTGTCCAAGCTTTTGGTAATACTAAACCTTTAAGATTAGCTTCTACCCAGTTCTTACCACCATCAAAGGTGATATCAACACCACTAACAGTGCCATGACCAGTCCATGCTAAACCTTCAATCTCAACTAAGTCACCCACTTTAAGATCAGTCCAAGGAATCTCTGGACATGGTGAAGTGATAATTGAGTTTGTTTCTAGTGCGTAAAAGTGTTGTATAGCTTTACCACTTGCAGTAAGTGCAGTATATTTAGAAGTTTCCTCTTTTGCATACCATGGCTTATCACCGAACTCTAGTCTTTTTAGCCATTTAACACACAAGTTAGCTTCCCAACCTGGTGCCAATAAACGAACCGGATAACCCTGTTCATTACGAAGCGCTTCACCATTTTGTCCATAAACAATCATAACATCATCAAGAACTTTTTCAATAGGCAGAGTTCTGCTCATCTCTGAGCCATCACTACCTTCAGCAAGCATCCACTTAGCTTCAGGCTTAAGCCCAAGCTCGTCAAGAATTGTTTTTAAACGAACTCCAGTCCATTCAGTACAACTCATCATACCTCTAACAAACTGTAGAGAGTTAAATTGTGGACCTTTCCACTCAGCAGCACCATTTGATGGGCACTCCATAAAGTGAATTCTACTTTCACTTGGGTATCTTTTAAGCTGCTCTAAGGTGAGAACAATAGGCTTTTCAACAAGACCGTGAATCATCAATCTATATTCATTTGGATCAATTTGTGCAACACCATTGTGTGTACGAGTAAAGTGCAAACCATTTGGAGTGATAATACCTTTTTGCTCATGGATTGGTGACATAGAAATCGCAGCGTGCATATCCCCAGCTGATGACATTAACGCTGATGTTCTTCTTACAACATTATGCTCATACTTTGATGGAAATCCGTAAGGATTAGAGTTACACTCTAATCCTAAACTAGTTCCCCACTTCGAATGATGCATAATCGCTGGATCATCTGCAAATACAGCACTAGGTGCTAAGATACTCGCAGCAGCAACAGCACTAACAGATGCTGTTCTTTTGAAGAAGTCTCTTCTGCTAATAGAAGTTAATTCTTCTGTTTTGAATGTTTCAATCATATATTTCTCCTTTTTTTTAAGTATTACAATATTCATATCTTTATATTAAAAACACCTTAATAAATCTTGATGTACTTTAACGAGTAGCGAAGGTATTATAGAATTTATAGAAGCTAATAGTTCTGAATATAGACTAATTATCACAAAGTTATTACATTTCTGTAACTATATGAAACATATATAAGATACTTTAAAAACTAACTTAGTTTTTCAAATTTACCTATTATAAAGTCTATAGTTTTTCTAAGTAGGAAGAGTACACTATATATAATAAAAGAGTATAAAAAAGGATGAGAATAGTTTTCTCTTTCATGCATCTTGGTTAGTCTTGAAAAGGGATCGCTCAATAAATCGATATGCATTATCAAGGCTAATATCAACAGTGTAAGTAAGTAATAGAGAAGCTCTTTTTTTATTGAATGCAATAGCATTTAATCAGCTTCTTCTTCATTAAGTTCTGCACTACTATCTTCATCTTCAACAACATCTTCTCTTAGCTCAATTATAAGTTCTTGGCGTTTAGCTCGTAACTTTTCTAAAATTTCTCTTCCAACATATTCTCTATCTTGCCAGTCAGACTCTTCAATGATATCAAAAAGTTTTTTAAAGTATTCGTAATGCACATCTCCACTTGTTACTTTAAAAAAGTAAAATCTTCTAAAACTTTTGTCATCGATGTCGCAAATAGCAAATTTTTTACCTATACTATCTCTATAAACTTCTTCTTTAATCCAGTTTAGGAAAAAATCTGCTTCTTTAAACCAGTTATACAGATGTAAATCACTATCTTTTAAAAGTTTGTAAGTCTCAGTTTGTGCATCATCTAACTCTAAGAGATAAACATTTTCATCTAGTTCAAACTTATCTAGTTCTTCATCATAAGTAACCAACTCAAATTTTACTTGCATATATAGTTCCTGAATAAATAGTGGGAGTAATCTAAAAAAAAGAAGAGAGCAAGGAGCCCTCTCTTTTTATATATTATGCTTTACCGGTAACAAGCATACCGTACATTGTCATAGGTTTAAGAGCGTATACTTTCATTAGCCACCAAACCCATCTTTCAACCGTTGGATCAAGCGGGAAAGAAGGCGTAGGTTTAACAGTCCAGTCAAATTCTGCAAGCATAACTCTGCCGATATCTGTAATAAGTGGACAAACTGTATAACCTGCATATTTAGCTGAAAGTTGTTTACCATTCATCTGCGCTATTAAATTGTCACAAAGTACTTTATACTGCTTTCTTATTGAGCCACCTGTTTTACCCATCGGTACAGCAGCAACATCACCAATAGCATATACATTTTTATATTGGAAATGCTGGAGAGTTTCTTTGTTTACCGGTACCCAACCTGCAGGTGAACCAATATCAGACTCTCTTACCTCTCTTGGAGCTATTACTTCAGGAGAGATATGTAAAAAGTCATAAGGTACTTTTACTTTTTCATGCTTAGGAATAACTTCGTACTCTTTCATGATTGGATCCCAAGGACCTTTTTCTTGCCATTTAGAATCAAAAACTGCAATTTTATTTTCTTTTTGCACTTCTATAAGGTTGTGTCTATATTTCCACTTGAAACCTTCGCGTTCAAACTGGCCAAGAATAGCATCGTGATACTCAGGGACACCAAACATCGCTCCACCATTTGTAAAGAATGTCATCTCTACATTATCTCTTGCACCTGCTTCTTTAAGCCTAGTATTTGCAAGATACATGATTTTCTTTGGAGCACCACCACACTTAATAGGTGTGCTTGGGTGTGTGAAAAGAAATTTAAGTTTTTTACCGGACTTTGCTTCTGCAATTTTCTTTTGCATGATTTCCCAAGTTCTTTCAGCACCCTCTGCAGTATATATAGAACAGATATCATCACCTAAAACTTCTATTAGTTTAGAGTTGTCACCCGAAGAATAACAACGACCAGCAGCTTCTAGCCCTAAGATTCTTTCAAAGTCAAGATGTAAGCCAGTAGCTAAAATCATATAATCATACTCTACTTGTTGACCACTAGCAGTTGTTACATTATTTTTTTGAGGATTAAAACCTATAACTTTATCTGCAATAAGCTTTACACCATCTGGTACGAAGTCATCTCTGTTATATTTAATATCATCTATATCCCAAATACCTGCTGCAACTAAAGTTTGTCCAGGCTGATAAGAAACTGAAAGCTTTTCCGGCTCTATTACAGTGATATCAGGGTTGCTAAGCATTGTAGTTAATCTTCTCGCAGTACTCATACCAGCTAAACCACCACCAACAATAAGAATTCTACCCTTAGCATCAGTCTTTACTATCTCTTCTTCAGCAGCTTGGGCACTTGTACCACCCATTAAAAAACTAGCACTAGATATACCGGCTAATTTCATTGCATCTCTTCTGCTCATACCTTTAGATGCTAAGTCTTTATCCATTTCCGATAACATATTATTAATATATTTATTATCCATAATTATCCTTTATTTATTATCAAAATTATTTTAAACCATTAACATATTTAGCAACAGCATCTAGTTCAAGCACAGACAAGTCGTATGTTGCACTTTTCATGATCGCGCCATAACCAGTTTTGTTTACTTGGGAATAATCTTTTTCAACTCTTCCACTTTTGTATCTAAGTAGTTCATAGTTTAATTTAGAAACTTCCCAGCCTCCTATTGCAGAATACACAATACCTTTGGCCGAACCTTTAAAGCTTGTTTGTTTACCATCAACGCCATGACAGCTTGCACATTTTCTATCATATATTACATCACCTTTTGGTGGCAGTAACATCCCTGACTTGTATACAGAAGCAGCATCAGCAGCGAATAATGCAACACTTGCAAGCAGTACCGAAAAAATAATTTTTTTCATTTCTAAACCTCATATTTTTTTTTGATTGTAACGATTATAAGATTAATTTCTTAAAAAAGTCTGTAAACACTGCATTGTCAATATAATTTGAACAAAGTGTTACGTTTTTATCACATTTTTACCACAATTCTATTTATGTCTAAGATTTTTTTATAATTCCTAAAAGAACATAAAGTTTCTTATTTTCATCAATATAAAAGGGAATTGTATAGCCTTGGTTTTCTATATCTTTTATATTTTCATCATTAAAATAAACCGATTGCTTATATTTTTTTATTTTAGTTTGCATGTTGATTATAACAGTATCAAGGTATAAATGGAAACTTTTAGCACTATTTTGATCTTTTTCAAAAAGTTTTAAAACTGATTTTAGCTGCTCTTTATAAAGATCCGAAACGAGAATGTTCATGCCCGGATAATATGCTGGAAACTCAACTTTACCATCAATATAGTTTTCCAGTGTTTGTTGCAATTGAGAACTTATAGTTTCCATTATTTTAGTGAGTAAATATTACTCACTCTCCTTTGTTTTTGATTCTTCTTTTAAAGGGTTACCGTAAACTTTATCTACTTTTGCAGACATATTGTTAATATTATCAATTGTATCTTCGTACAATTCTACTTTTTCATCAGACTCTTCTAATTCATCAGCCTTTTGTACAGCTTTTTTTAGTGAAGATTCCATCATATATGCTTTAAATGGCATGCCGTAATTGTAAACCAGTTCCCCACCCATCTTACCTTGAGCAAAAGTAGTTGCTGTTGCTGCAAAAAGTAAAATTACAGCAAGTGCTTCAAGCCCAAACTTTTTCATTTTGCAACCAGCTATTTTTAAAAGAGCAATAATACCCATCGCTATTGCTAAATAAAGTCCGAGAGTTTTATGTTCAATTAGCTCATGCTGCCCACTGGCGCTTAGGTAATCATAAATCTGTGGACCTGCTTGATTTCCTGTGTACCAAACTCCAATCATGGCAAGTGCCGCAAAAAGTGTTGAACGCGATGAAATCTTAGACATTCCCTCGCTTTTAGTAAAAAGGTATATAAGTCCGAAAACTGAAGCAACAACTGGTAAAACCATCGCAAAGTGAGCCGTAGCTGGGTGTAACATCATAGTAAATCCTTATATGTTTTAAATTTGCCAAATTATAACATCCAATTCAAAAAGTTTATTTAAGTATATTTATTAGGTTATACTTTATGAAATAACTTTCTCTAAGCCTCAAGAGGAATTTTTATAAGAAGTTACTTCTCTTTTGGCTCTATTGCATCTTTGGCAGATTTTATGGCATTTTCAAGTGCAGACCTTGCCACTCCCCAAGCTTGTTTACCCATTCGCTGAGCTTCTTTTGCTGTTGGCGATTGTAAGGCTTTTTCACTTTTCTTGGCAACAGATTTTGCTAATGAAGAAAATCTTTCTTTCATAACATCAGCGGTTTCTTTTGAAATATTTACAAGCTCTTCCAAATCATAACGCATCTCTTTTTTCAAATCGACAAGAAGTTTTCTGGTACTGTTTGAGCTTTCGTTTGCTTGAGTTTGAACAACTTGAGAGAAAAGAACATCTGTTTGATTAAGGTCTTCTATAATAGTGTCATAATCTTCAATAAGAATATGTTTTGCTTCTACAGGCATATAAGCCAATCGTTTTTTAAATCTATTTATTGACCTAATAAGACCACTTCTCATCCCTTTAAGGGTAGCACCCAATATTTCATCAGCTCTCGTTGGGGTTGCTTCTGCAACGTCTATGGCCGATTGTAAAATTGTTGACAATATCTTCCTGATTCTGATTGTATTTAATGAACCCTCTCTTATCGCTTCAAAAGTAAGTTCTTTGATTACTTCTTCTGTGGTCTCTTTGATGTCGCCGTCTTGATCTTTTTCAAGCGTAGTAATGAGTGCTGATTCAACCATCTCTCCCAGTAAATCAAAAAGGTCGATTGACTGCAGTTTTACCTGATGAAGTTTGGATAAAACATCCTTATCCGAATCTGCGCTAAATTGTGCTTCAATGGCATTGAAAACATTGTATTTCGACTCTTGCAACTCGACAGATTTTCTCTCTATAGCTCTTTCTATCTGCTCTTTTTGAGCTAACAGTGCTTCAACTTCATCATGGAAAGTTTTAGTCTCAATGTCTAAGATAGAAGTAGTGATTGTTTTAATCTGTTGTAAGGTAAAGTCACTTGCTTTTTCTCCGGATTTACTAATGACATGCTTAAGTATATCTTCAACTCTTTTATCAATACTCTTAAATCTTTTGTTGTACGAGTTTTTTATATCTCTTTGCATTTCTTCCAAATTCATTTTTTATCCTTTATAATACCATTTTAATATTTTGGTGGGCTTTTAGGGCTTCATAAATGAAATTTCTGTCATCTTCATTATGAACTAGCAAATCAAGGTTCATGCTTATGTATTTTCCTGTCTTACTTACATTTGAATGAACTAATTTATGTTCTCTTTCAACAATCACATCATGAATAGCTTTTTTCATAGCCTCTTTCTCATGCCCTATAAGTTTATAAGACCAAGCGCTTGGATAGGTAAGCTCAAGCTTCGTTGTAATCTCGTTTATAATCTCCACTTTTACCTCCTGATTTTGTTTCCAATTGAACATTTCTTATAATCATGCCCTTATCTATTGCTTTTACCATATCGTAAATAGTCAGCAGTCCGATACTCGTTCCTGTTAAAGCTTCCATCTCAACACCGGTTTGGCCTGTGAGTTTTGCGGTAACGCTTAGTTTAAAACCTGGAAGTTCAGGTAGTTCTTCCACATCACAATTTATTCCGCTTAGATTGAGCGGGTGGCACATGGGAATGAGGTCACTTGTTTTTTTTACTCCCATAATAGCAGCGATTACAGCAGTTTGAAGAACAGGACCTTTTTTAGTCTTTTCACTTACAATCGCATCGTAGGCATCTTGGCTCATCTCAATTATACCACTGGCAACAGCGACTCTTGTTGTTTGAATTTTATCTGATACATCAACCATTTTCGGTCTTTGATTTTCATCTAGGTGAGTTAATTTCATGGCTCCACTTTTTTGCATTTTTATTATTATAGCGAATGGGTGTTAAATAAGTGTTAGTGCTTTCTTGTATTCATCAGGATTATTTATGTTTAAAAATAAGGTGTCATCTTCAAAATCTACAAATGTAGTATTAGAACTTTTTAGTAAAAATCCAAGTTTATGAGTGTCATTTTTTAGCATGTGGATAAACTTGCTTTCAAGTGAGCGATGATAAATCCCGCACATTGGTTGGATTCCGGATTTTGTTCTTGCGATTGTCGCATCTACATGTGTAAAGTCTTGCTCTGCTATTTTGAGTATTTCTGTTTCACTGACAAAAGGGGAATCAACACTCAGTGCAAAAAAACTCTCATCTTGTAATTCTTGAAAAATTGTAACAAATCCGGCAGTAGGAGCAAAAACAGAGTCTGTTTGAAGGTCTTCTATAAAGTTTGCTTCAAAGTCAAACTTATTTTTGTCTTTACATGAGATATATACAGTTTTGAAAATTTTACTGAGGTGTGAGAGTTGAAATTCAGTGAGGGTTGTAAATCCAGAAAACGGGAGAAGAGCTTTGTCTTCCCCCATTCTGCTACTTTTGCCACCGGCGAAGATGACACAAGGGATATCGAGCATTTAGTTTTTTGTTAACTCTGCTTCGATTCTTCTGTTTTGTGCACGGTCTGCACGAGTTTTATTGCTAGCAATAGGCTCAGATTCGCCCTTTCCATCTATAGTAACTCTGTCTGCACTAACACCTTTTTGAACTAACAACGCTTTTACTGCATTTGCTCTTTTTAATGAAAGATCTAAATTGTATTTTTCAGTTCCTGTACTATCTGTGTGACCTACAACATTTGCACTGTAGTTCTTATACATATTTAAGAAGTCTGCAAATTTTTGTACATTAGCATAAGAAGCTTCGTTTACAACATGAGAATTGGTTTCAAAATTGATATGTAAATTTATAATAATAGGACAACCAACAGCATTTACTGTAGCTCCAGCCGGAGAGTCAGGACATTGATCTATAGAATTCTTAACGCCGTCTTTGTCATCATCACCATCTACAGGAACTACAACAGGCGCAGGAGCTGCAACAGGTTCAGGAACTACAACAGGCTCAGGAGCTGCAACAGGCTCTGGAGCAGGTTGCGCTTTTTCACCAAATGCGAAGTTAAGACCAGCTAAAAGAGCTACGTTGTTATCCCATCTGTTTGAATTGTCTTTGATCATATATACTGCTTCAGCTTTTAAAGCAATGCTGTCAGTAAAAGGAATTTTTACGCCAACACCAACATCACCAAATACGCTGTCTTTGTTTCCAGCAAGCTTTGTATTCAAAGTCTCATAACCCATACCAATTTTAGCAAGTGGAATTATAAACCCGAATTTTTTATATTCATAGACACCGTTTAAAGCGATACGGTAAATGTTTGTGTTATCAGTAGCACCTGTATAATCATAATCAGCATTTGTATAAAGAACTGATAATTCAGGCTTAAGAATGCTGTCCACATTGTTGAATTGCGCTTCAGCACCAACAAGTTTTTGATTTTCGATTTCAATATTTCCCTCAGCTATGTTATAGCCAACAACTGGTGTAATCTCGTAATCATATTCTGCAGCCATTGCTAAAGAACCAAGCATAAGAGCAGGGATAAGAAGTAATTTTTTCATTTTTTTTCCTTTGTATTGTTTCGAATTTTTACTATTTCGGAATTCTAACTACAATAATTTAAAATTTATTTAAAGTTAAAAGATAATCTTAATAGTTAAGTTTATCTTGGGTCAGATATGTATCCAGTAATGGCTGAAATAGCCGCTACAGCAGAATTTGCTAGGTAAACTTTAGAGCTTCTGCTTCCCATACGACCCACAAAGTTACGGTTGGTTGTAGAAACTGCAACTTCTCCATCACCTAAAATTCCCATGTATCCACCAAGGCAAGCGCCACATGTAGGATTGCTGACAACTCCGCCGGCATCTATGATGATATCCATGTAGCCAAGTCTGTAAGCCTCTTTGAGAATTTTTTGAGTTCCTGGGGTTACGATAAGACGAACATCATCATGAACTCTCTTTCCTTCTAAAATCTCAGCGGCAGTTTTTAGGTCACTTAAACGACCATTTGTACAGCTACCTATAAACGCCTGGTCTATTTTGATTTTATCTTTTACTGCCTGAGTTATGCTGTGCCCATTTGACGGTAAAAAAGGATATGCAATAACGGGTTCCAGTTCTGCAACATTGATATCCAAAACCATATCATACTTAGCATCTTCATCAGAGTAGTGAATTTTTGGTTCTCGTGCTAAGTTCTTATCTGAAAGAAACTCTTTTGTAGTTTCATCATAAGCCACGATACCGCTTTTTGCACCGGCTTCTATCGCCATGTTGCACATAGAAAATCTATCGTCCATAGTTAAAAATTCTATTGTACTGCCTGTAAACTCCAGTGTTTTATACAAAGCGCCATCCACGCCAATGAGGCGGATAATTTCTAAGATAATATCTTTTCCGGTTGTATGCTTTCCTGGTTTGCCGCTAAGATTTACCTTTATAGATTCAGGAACTTTAAACCAGTTTCCTCCGGTTATCATGGCAAATGCCAAGTCGGTTGAACCCATTCCAGTTGAGAATGCGCCAAGAGCACCATGTGTACATGTGTGAGAATCAGCGCCGATGATTACATCACCCGGAACAACAAGACCTTTCTCCGGTAAAAGTGCATGTTCAATTCCCATATCTTTCTCATCAAAAAAGTTTTTAAGAGAGTGTTCTTTTGCAAAATCACGGCTGATTCGAGCCTGATTTGCAGATGCTATATCTTTAGCCGGAATGAAGTGGTCGAGAACAAGTGAAAATCCATCAGGGTTAGCAAGTTTTGTGGCACCGCTTAGATTAAAAGCACTAATAGAGATAGGAGTTGTAATATCGTTTCCAATAACCATGTCAATGTTTGAGCGGATGATTTCACCGGCAAAAACTTTTCTTCCAACATGCTCAGAAAATATTTTTTCAGTTATAGTTTGTCCCATAATAAACCTTTTATTTATAGACTTTTTGCATAGCTCCTAGTAGCCTCAGCACTTTATAGAGAGTTTTGCAAGAAGTCTAGTGTTTTATAATAATTTTGCGATTATACCATTTCATACTTTAAAGCTTTTTTTGTAAATTCTGCCGAGCAAAAAAACATAGCAACAAAGATAGGATTTATTTTTACATAATCGTCTTCTATTTTTTCAAAAACTTTAAAATTGAATCCTGTCCCGTCTTTGTGATTTTGCGGAGTCACTGTAAACTCTACCGGTGCGAGCGCTTTTACCATATTTACTATAGCTTTTCTTTTTTTATCGCTTTTGCTGGTGAGAATGTTGAAATCTGGATTTTCTGAACTTTTATGAGATAATAAAATCTCTTCTAAAAGTGTTACTTTATCTTGAAAAACAACTTTATTCCATTTAATGATAGTATTTTCGGATGCTATCTGGCGCCCCGCGAACATTAACGGGTTTGGTTTTTTTGCCTTCATGGCTTCTATAAGAGCCAGTAAATAATTTACCCCGCCAACAGCCTCAGCACTTTTTGTCATAAATAAGTGGATTAAAGCCTTTGTATCTTCATTTTGTTTGTTAAAATTACACATGTCTTGCCTTTAGGTGATTATTGCCAAAGGGCAATATATAAACAAAATTATACCCATTTTTAATACTTCTTATAATCTTAAAGCAAATAACAAGTCAGGCTCGCTTAAGCTAACTCAAATAACAAAACTATTATTATATCAAAACTAAAAGAGGACAAAAATTGTCTTGTTTAAAAATAAGGTTATTAATTAAGACCCTAATAAAAGGTAAAAAAATATGCAAGTTTATTTAGACAACAATGCTACAACGATGTGTGATCCGCAAGTTGTAGAAGTTATGACGCCATTTTTTAGTGAACTTTATGGAAATCCAAGTTCACTTCATAAGTTTGGTACGGCGTCACATCCGGCACTTAGAAATGCTATAAATCAGGTTTATACTGCTTTAAATGCATCAGATAACGATGATGTGGTTTTTACATCATGTGCGACAGAATCAAATAATTGGGTTTTAAAATCAGTTTTTACAGACCTGATAGTAAACGGCGATAAAAATCATATCGTTACAAGTGAAGTTGAACATCCGTCTATTCTTACTACATGTAAGTTTTTAGAAGAAGAGGGTGTAAAAGTCACCTATCTTCCAGTAAACGATCAAGGTGTTGTTGAAGCACATACTGTAAGAAGTTTCATCACTGAAAAGACAGCTTTAGTTTCTATCATGTGGGCTTCAAATGAGACAGGTATGCTTTTCCCTATTAAAGAGATTGGAGAAATCTGTAAAGAAAAAGGAGTTCTTTTTCACTCAGATGCGGTTCAGGCTGTTGGAAAGATTCCTGTTGATCTACAAGATATTCATGTTGATTTTCTTTCAATGTCTGCACATAAATTTCATGGTCCTAAAGGGGTTGGTGCTTTATATATCAGAAACTCTCAAAAGCTTACGCCGCTTCTTCATGGCGGAGAGCAGATGGGTCACCGCCGTTCAGGTACGCTTAATGTTCCATACATCGTAGGAATGGGCAAAGCGATAGAGTTGGCAACAACGAACATAGAAGAAACAATGGCTTCCATAAGAGCTAAAAGAGATCGTTTAGAAGATGCACTTTTAGAGCTGAGCGATACTTTTGTTGTCGGTAATCGTGAGAACCGTACGCCAAACACTATCTTGATATCTATTAGAGGTGTTGAGGGTGAAGGTATGCTTTGGGACTTAAATAATGGTCAAATCGGAGCATCAACAGGTTCTGCATGTGCGAGTGAAGATCTTGAAGCAAATACCGTTATGTTAGCGATAGGCGCTGATAACGAACTGGCTCACACCGGAATCCGTTTAAGTTTAAGCCGTTTTACAACAGACGCAGAGATAGATTATACAATTTCACATTTTAAAAATGCAGTTGCAAGACTAAGAGCTATTTCAAGCTCATTTGCAATTGTTCAACCAACCAAGGGCGGCGAAGCGCAAGCTTGCGAAATGCACTAAAAAATTATAAATATTGAATAAAATAAAGGAAAAATATTATGGCAAAAGCTGATATGTTAGGAGCATCTTTATGGGATGCTTATTCGAATAAAGTTACAACTCTTATGAACAACCCTCAACACCAAGGAGAAATTTCAGAAGAAGAAGCAGCGGGACATGGCAACAAGCTGATTGTTGCTGACTTTGGGGCTGAATCTTGTGGAGATGCGGTTCGTTTATATTGGGAAATTGACCCAAAAAACGACACAATCGTAAACTCAAAATTTAAAAGCTTTGGATGTGGTACGGCGATAGCATCTTCTGATGTTATGACAGAACTTTGTATTGGTAAGACGGTTCAAGAGGCTGTAAAAATTACAAATATCGATGTTGAGTTGGCTCTTCGTGATACTCCGGATGTTCCAGCCGTTCCGCCTCAAAAAATGCACTGTTCGGTTATGGCTTATGATGTTATCAAAAAAGCGGCCGGACTTTACATGGGTGTTGACTCTGCGAGTTTTGAAGAGGAAATCATCGTTTGCGAGTGCGCCCGTGTTAGTTTAGGCACACTTCAAGAAGTTATCAAGTTAAATGACTTGAAAACAATTGAGCAGATAACAGACTACACAAAAGCCGGTGGTTTTTGTAAATCTTGTATCAAGCCGGGCGGGCATGAAGCTAGAGAATACTACCTTGTAGATATTTTAGCAGATACTCGTCGTGAAATGGATGAAGATAAGATGAAAGCTGCGGCTGATGCCGGTTCTGCCGGAGATTTTGAAAATATGACTTTGGTGCAACAAATCAAAGCAGTTGATGCAATCGTAGATGAAAATGTACGTCAGTTTCTTATTATGGACGGCGGAAATATGGAAGTTATCGACATTAAAAAAAGCGATGAATATATAGATATTTATATCCGTTACTTGGGTGCTTGTAATGGATGTGCATCATCTTCAACGGGTACACTTTATGCGATAGAAGCAACTCTTAAAGAGAAACTTTCAAGTAAAATCCGCGTTCTTCCGATTTAATCAGCTCTCAGCAAAATTTACATGTCAAGTAGTCCTTGGCATGTACCTTCCATTAATTTTCTCTTCTTTAACCAGCTCTGTTATCCTAATTTGACAATCGATATATATTTTGATATATTTCGGTATAAAAATAAAACAGACAGGTAAATAATGGACAACACTCTTGAAGGCCGCTTTTGGATTAGTAAATCAGAACACAGTTTTTTAGGCAAAGGTCGTATTGAACTTTTACTCTTCATAGAAGAAACGGGTTCTATTACCAAAGCTGCAAAAATGATGAAGATGAGTTATAAAGCGGCTTGGGATACAGTCGATATCATGAACAACCTCTCGGAGTATCCCTTAGTCAAGCGTATAAAAGGAGGCAAAGGCGGTGGCGGGACAGAGCTTACCCCTTATGCTAAAGAACTTATAGCTACATACAAAGTCTTACAAGAAGAACATCATAATTTTTTAAATAATCTCTCAAAACGTTTGCAGGAGAATAATGGACATTTTCGCCTTTTAGAGAGTATGAATGTCCGTATAAGTGCCAGAAATCAGTTAAAAGTTAAAGTAGTAGAGATTCGAAAAGGTGCTGTTGAGAGTGAGATTTTCTTGCGACATCACGATGAAGAGATTTTCATGGCAATAATTACTAATGATTCATTGGAAACCCTTGATTTGGAAGTCGGTACAGAAGTTTATGCCCTGTTTAAAGCAAATGCAGTAGAAATTGCTACAGACATAGAGCAAAAAAGAAGTGAACAAAACCGTTTTGTTGGAAAGATAAATCGAATAAGCCGTGGTAATTTTGATGCAGAGGTTGTAGTGGAATTAAATGGAGCAAGTACAATTTGTTCTACCATGCCCATTGACACGCTCAATGAATTAAATCTACAAAACGGCATGGAAGTTGTTGCATTTTATAAGCCTAGCAGTATTATTATCGGTATTTGGTAGAATGAAAAAATTAATTATAATACTACTAATCGCAAGTTCCGCGCTTGTAGCCGGGAAAATTAACATCGCCGTTGCGGCAAATGTCAGTTATGCAATGGATGAACTAAAAGCAGAGTTTAAAAAGTCCAATCCGGATACGGATGTTCGAGTCACGTTTGGAGGGAGCGGAAAGCTCACTGCGCAGATAGCAAGCGGTGCACCTTTTGGGATTTTTATGTCGGCAGATATGGATTTTCCAAATGCTCTTTATGAGCAAAAAGCTGCTGTTACAAAGCCGGTTGTTTACGCACAGGGAACACTTGCATATCTGAGCGTCAAGCCGATAGATTTCTCAAAAGGAATTTTAGTTATTGCAGACAAATCAATCAAGAAAATTGCTGTTGCAAATCCAAAAACAGCACCTTATGGAAAAGCAGCTGTAAAGGCTATGCAAAACGGCAAGGTGTATGAGAGCGTAAGAGATAAATTTGTTTTTGCAGAATCAATCTCTCAAGTTGTAACCTATGCAGTGACTGCCGCAGATATAGGGTTTGTCGCAAAATCATCGTTTTACAGTCCAACTATGACAAAGTACAAAGAGGGTGTAAACTGGGCAAGCGTGGATACAAAATTGTATGCACCTATACAGCAGGGGATTGTACTTTTAAAATACGGTGCAAACAACAGCGAATATAGAGCTTTTTATGATTTTATTTTGAGTCAGAAAGCAAAGATAATCTTAAAAAAATATGGATATTTGTAGCAATAACATTACACTATTATTCGCACGTCAAACACTTCTTGACATGTATAACATCTTTTATCTGTAAATATTGGGTAAGATTCGCAACATGAATCAAACACTATACTCAAGTATTGCAGATGCTCTTGTCGATGAAGGTTACATAGTAATTCCGCATGCCATGATTAGTACCTTTTCCCAAAACCTTTTAAATCATGCAAAAAAATCTAAAAATTACAAGCGTGCCGGCATCTCAGCCAGAAAAAAAATAAATCCAAACAGAAGAAGAGACAAAATACTTTGGTTAAACCATGATAATGGTATTCAAAGTGAATTTCTAAACTTCGCAGAGGGATTGAAAGATTATCTTAATAGAGAACTTTTTACCTGCATCACATACTTTGAGAGCCATTTTGCCTTGTATGAAAATGGTGATTTTTATGAAACTCATTATGATGCTTTTAAAAATTCGGTAAACCGTATCGTTACTGTCGTTTATTATCTCAATGAAGAGTGGGATGAAAAATCCGGCGGTGAACTTGTCATGTATGATGATGATAATAATTTTATAAAAAAAGTGATTCCACATGCAAACACTTTGGTTGTGTTTTTAAGCGATAAGTTTCCGCATGAAGTTTTACCGACTAAGAGAAAAAGATACTCCATAGCCGGGTGGTTTAGGGTTGATAAAATTTAATCTATTTTTTACCGTTCACCATAGTAGAAATTAAACCTTTTTCATCTTTTACCTCCGCGATAATCACGCCTGCTATGTGAATCGGTACAAAAATGAGGATGAAATTATATACTGTTTCGTGAATCTCTTTTATCTCTTCCATGAGACTTTTGCTGATACTCAGTTGCTCATAAAAATGTATAATCAATCCACTTACTGCCATGAAAAGAAGAGTTGCATAAAGCAGATAGTACAAGGATTGAACACCTTTTTTATGAAGGCTTAAAGAGCCAAATTTTTCTTTTACCGAGCCATCTTTAAAAAACAGATAGATTCTAAAAAGCACTAAAGCGCTTAGCGCATAACCTAAAATAATATGCCATTCCCACATCCCGGCACGGATAGCTTTTGCCAAGATCTTTGCTTGGGCTGTTGTGATTTCTACTCCCATCTGAGAAAGCTGCGTCATTAAAATCTCTGAGTTTGCTCTCCAGCTTAAAAAAGTTTTTCTTAAAAACACAGTGCCCAAAAGTCCCAAAACCACAAAAGCATTGAACCAATGCCAGAGTCTGAATTTAAGTGTATATTTCATGCTGTCAACTCCTTCATAAAAATAATGTGTTATTATACATCATAAATTATATTTAGAAGAGTAATAGATAATCATATGAAAGAGCATTTGAAGCAGATATGCTTAGGACTCGAACATGTAGCAATTGGAGATATCTTGTGAGTGGACTTAATGATTTAAAAAGACTGTGTGAAGATTTGACAATTCTTTATATCGAAGACGATGTTACGATACGAACTTCTATGGATGCCTATTTAATCAAACTGTTTCAAAAAGTTTTGGTTGCATACGATGGGATGGAAGGACTGGAGCTGTATAAAACCAATAAAGTAGATCTGATCATAACAGACCTCTCTATGCCTCGTATGAATGGTTTAGACATGCTAAAAGAGATAAAGAAGATTAATGAAAATCAAGCTGTACTGATAACTTCTGCACATAGTGAATCTGAGTATATGTTTGGAGCTATCAGGCTGGGAGTAGATGGTTACATCATCAAACCGTTTGACTATCCCCAGTTAAATACCGAGTTATTTAAAATAACAAATAAACTAAATAAATTTAAAGAAAATGAACAATATAAACTGCATTTACAAGATATGGTTTCTGTTAAAACATTAGAAATAACTAAGCTGATGATGTTTGAAAGTAATAACTACGAACAAACACTTGTTTCTATGGTAGAGATGATAGAAGAGAGAGATACTTACACGGCAGGGCATAGTAAGAGGGTGGCTGAGTACAGCAAAAAAATAGCTCAGCAGATGGGCTATAGCGAGCAAGAATGCACAAAACTCTATCAAGCGGGAATCTTGCATGACATAGGTAAAGTAGCAACACCAGATACAGTCCTTTTAAATCCTAAAACTTTAAATGCTATAGAATACAAACTGATTCAGGAGCATGTCGTAGTGAGCTACAATCTTCTTAAAAATATACCAATGTTCAAGGACTTGGCAGATATTGTAAGGTCTCATCATGAAAGATGTGATGGCAAAGGGTATCCGCGAGGTTTAAGCGGTGAGGAAATTGAACCGCTGTCAAGAATCATGATGGTCGCTGATGCCTTTGATGCTATGACAACAAATAGGATTTATAAACCAAGAAAAACTGTTTCTGAAGCTTTGTCTGAACTAGTGTCTTTAAAGTTGCAACAATTTCATCCGGAAGTAGTAGACAGTGCCGTTATAGCACTGCGTGATATCAAAATAGATGAGAATATCTCTCAGACTCCTAAAACTAAGCTGGAAGAGGAGCGGTTCGCATATTTTTATAAAGACACCATTGGTAATATTTATAATCAAAACTATTTAGAACTTATATTGAGTAAGAATAGCTATGAACCAGAGTATAAATATATGAAGCTCTTTACTGTTCACAGTTTCTCCCAATACAATAAAAAATATGGTTGGAAAGAAGGTGATATATTTTTACATTCTTTTGCTCAAAGCTTGGTGGACTACTTCAAAGGTGCTTTAGTTTTTAGAGTTTTCGGAGATGATTTTGTTGTCATGTGCAAAGAGACGATAATTGTGGAAAATTTAAAACCTACATTGGACGCACTTATAAAAAACACAGGTATCAAATATAAGATAAAAAGTATAGATTTGTCAGACGTTGAAATCAATTATATTTCACAAATAGAGAATGCTTAATTGAAATATACAGAAATAGACGATATCCACATCCCGGAGCTGGAGATATATCACAGTCTCAGAGACAACGCTTTTGATAAAGAGAACAGTTTTATCGCTGATAGCCCGAAAGTGGCAAACATGCTTTTAAAAACCTCCATGGAGATTAAAAGTATTTTGGCGACCAAAGAGTATTATGATGAATTTGAAGATTTAATTTCCCAAAAAAAGATTCCCAAACTTTTCCTTACAGATAAAAAAGAGATGCAAAAAATTGTCGGGCATAAGATACATCATAATGTGATGATGCATGGCATACGCCCGGATGAAACATCTCTGGATGGGCTTGATGACAACATCATAATGGTAGATATTATCTCTTCGAGCGAAAATATCGGCTCCATCGCCAGAAGTGCCGCAGCTCTTGGAATAAACTCTTTTGTTGTTCCAAAACAGGCACCGCACCCTTATGGCAGACGAGCTCTCAGGGTTTCCATGGGGCATACATGTATGCTGAAAATCCATATTTATGATGATATTTTTTCTACTTTAAAAGAACTTCAAGCTAATGGATACAGGATATTCGGCGCTGAGATAACTGAAAATTCTACCCCGCTTCTTCAGGTAAAAATCCCTAAAAAGTGGGTATTGCTTATGGGGAATGAAGGTAAAGGGCTTTCGAAAGAGATTCTTGATGCATGTGATGAGATAGTTCATATAGAGATGCAAGCAGGTGTGAAAAGTTTCAATGTGGGAGTCGCTGCTTCCATTCTCATGTATCAGTTTAAAAGTAGAGCTTAATTTTCATAGATGTTAAAAAAATCTTGTAAGTTAATTAAAGTTATAATTATCAAAATCATTAAGTAGGACACTATGGAAAATGTATATTTAGGAAGACAGCCGATCTTTGATGATAAGGGGCAACTTTTTGCTTATGAAATTTTATACAGAGATAAAGATAAGCAAAGCAAAATGATAAATGATCGTTTTACAAGTGCTTCTGTCATAAGCAGCATATTAAACAAATTTGGTACCCGTTCACTTTTGGGAGATCGAATGGCATTTGTTAAAATTGATGAAAAATTTTTAATGAACGACATAATTTTTCTGGCGCCAAAAGAATTTTTTATTTTCTCTTTAATTGAGAGTATTGAGATAAATGAGAAAATACTAGAGAGGATGCATCAACTTTTTACAAAGGGATATAAGCTTTGCATCAATGATACGGTTCTAACTCAAGAAACATTCATGAAGTATTCACCTATTTTAAAAGAGTTATCTTTTTTTAAAGTAACTCAGCTTTCGCACATAAAACCCAACTCTTTTTGCGTATAAGTGCTGAGTATGGCGATAATATTGAGTAAATCTTTATTTTCCTTGACAACATTTTGTATTTCAGAGATTTTTGTAAGTATATGAATGAAAAGCTGCATTGATATTGCCAGCGTTTCAAGCTCACATTCTAAATCTCTAAAGAGTTCCCCAAGAGTTTGAGGCTCATGTTTTATTCGATTGATATAACTTACGATATTGTAGGCGAACATTGATAGAGTTATCTTTGCTATTATTGCTTCATAGATACGATTCTCTTCTTTTCCTAAGCCAAATAAATTTCTGAGATCTTTGTAGCCTTGTTCAATATTCCATCTCTTTTTATAAGTCGCCAGAATCTCTTTACCTGCAATGGTAATATCAGTTGATATAAAAATAAGTAAGTCTTTACCTGTGTGGAGAAACACTAATTTTACTTTGCCAAGAGTAGTGTGTTCTACAATTGCATCGAAATATTTGTAAGATATTTTGCCATGCTTACCACTGCTTTTATGACGAGAGTTTTTCATACTCTCATAGATTGCATTCATAGTTTTATATTTGCCTTTGAAATTCCAAATGAGTTTATTATTTGGAAGTCTAGCAATGACAGGCATTCCAAGGTTATTAGCTTGTTTTATAAAGTTTGGTTTAGCATACCAGCTATCAACCAATAGATAATCAGCGTCAACACCGTTATTTAAAGCTCTTTGTAGCATCTCAATAGCTAGTATATTTTTGCCTTTAGTAATTTCACTCTTACGCTTATATGCATTACTTCTGTGATGCAACTTAGTTGTGAACTCTGATATATTCTTACGATAACTGTCATTCATCTTGATAGAAAAATCAAGTTGAAAAGTTGAGTGTGAATCTGCATAGTTTAGAGATACAATATTGAGTGCGTTGATACTTCTATGCTCTTTATTACTCCAAATATATTTACAGCTACCTTCTATAAACTTACCTCTTTTAGCTTCGACCGTATCATCAATAATGAGCAAGCGATGCTCACCGTGTTTATGTAGAGGTTTTATCCTTTGCAAAAGCGCGGTAGCACTTAGTAATAAAAACTTTCGCCAATTGTAACGACTTTCCTTGATAAATCTGTAATATGCATCTTTACCAAATGCACTATCACTCTTTTTTATAAAAGTAGACTGTCTTTTATTCATGACAAGCATATACACAAAGTGTAAGATTATTTGAAATGGTGGATAGCCAACATTTCGTTTAATGAAGTTGCTCTGCTTGAGTATTTTTGTGATTTTAATCTCTATTAGCACTTCAAGAATTGGATTCTTTAATATGCTTCTCATAGCAGTTTCTATATAATTTGCAAGTTCCATAAATTAGCCTTGTATTTTTGATGTTGTGGTAACAAAATTATACTTAAAAGTGCTTATTTATGGGCTTTAATACTCAACTTAAGTCTGTGGATTTAGTGGAATCTATGTGCGAAAGCTGAGTAAAGTAAATTTTCATAAAGAGATTGATGAAGATATAGAAGATTTAATAGAAAAATTAAAAGCGCATAAGATTCAGGTAGTAGGGACTGGAATTGATGACAGTATTTACTATGATAATGCAAAGATGTATGGATGTGACTTTTTTCAAGGCTATTTTTTGGCTAAACCAAAGATAGTTGCAAATCCAAAATATGATTCAAGCCAATTGAATATTATGAAACTCTATAATTTACTGATGCAAGATACAAATATTGATGAGATTACAAAGGAATTTGAAAATAACCACTCAATTACAGTTCAGCTTCTACAGTTCATAAACTCCGGTGCGTTTCATTTTAGAAATAAAATTTCCTCTATTCATCATGTTTTAATGCTTGTTGGACGAATACCTTTGGGACAATGGCTTATGCTCATGGTCTACTCAAAATCAATGTCAAAAAATGGCGGGCATTCTCCCCTAATGTTAATGGCAAAAAACCGTACGGAACTTATGCAAAAACTTCTCAAGACAATTGAACCAAATGCTAAAAGCAATGCGTTGGGCGAAGCTTACTTTGTTGGAGTATTGTCGTTGCTGGATGCTGTTTTTGGTGTTGAATTAAAAGAAATTTTGGAGAAGATGCACATCTCTGATGATATTAAAAATGCCTTACTCAAACATGAAGGTTTACTGGGTGAGCTGTATGCCTTGGTAGAAGATATTGAAGCATTTAATACCAGAGCAATAAGGGTCTTTGCCATGAAATATGATCTGGACCATATGATAATAAATCAACTGATTATAGAGAGCATCGAAAGTGTGAATAGTTTTGAGGATTCTTTAAGCGCATAGCAGTAAAAATGTTATAATTTCAAAAAAGAATGCACATGAACTCCAAAAACTTTTCAAATCTCCCACTATCAAAAGAGATGCTTCACAACCTGAATGAGATAGGCTACATGGAGATGACTCCTGTTCAGGCTGAAACACTCCCGTTTATTTTAGAAGGTCGTGATGTTATAGCCCAGGCAAAAACAGGAAGCGGCAAAACAGCGGCTTTTGGTATAGGTTTGCTTCATAAACTAGATGTTAAAAAGTTTAGAGTTCAGGCTCTTGTGCTTTGTCCGACAAGAGAACTGGCAGACCAGGTTGCAAAAGAACTTCGCACACTTGCAAGATTTACCCACAACATCAAAATTTTAACACTTTGCGGCGGAGCTGCTTTTGGACCACAACTGGGCTCACTTGAACATGGCGCTCACATCATAGTCGGAACACCGGGACGAATTTTAAAACACCTGAGCAAAAAAACACTCAGTTTGGAAAACCTCGAAACACTTGTCCTCGATGAAGCAGACAGAATGTTAGATATGGGCTTTATTGAAGAGATAGACCAGGTTTTAGCTTTCGCTCCAAAAGAGAAACAAACACTTCTTTTCTCTGCTACCTACACAGATGAGATTATGAGCATAAGCAACAAGCTTCAAAAAGATGCAGTGAGTGTTAAAACTGTTTCCACGGAAGTTGCCAACAAGATAACTGAGCGGTTTTATGAAGCCGGGAATAAATTAGAAATTTTAGTAAATATTTTCAGCACCTTCAAACCTGAAAACGTGATTGTTTTTACGAACACGAAGCTGGATGCAAAAGAGATAGCAGAGTCTCTGCAAAAACAAAATATTGACGCTTTGGCGATACATGGCGACTTGGAGCAGTATGAGAGAAACGATGTTTTAGTTCAGTTTGCCAACAAAAGCTGTTCGGTTTTGGTTGCGACAGATGTTGCAGCCAGAGGACTTGACATCAAAGAGTTGGCTATGGTTGTAAACTATGACATCCCTCATGGAGAAGAGACTTATACTCACCGCATAGGACGAACAGGGCGTGCAGGAAAAGAAGGTCTTGCCATGACCTTATACAGCGTGTATGAGATAGAAAAGGCTTTAGAATACAAAAGTGCCAATCGTCTTTTTGAAGATTTTACATCTTTAAAAAAAGAGAAAGGGTTTGAGATGAGACCGCTTTATGTAACGCTTGTTATAGAGGGTGGAAAAAAAGATAAGGTTCGTGCCGGAGATTTGCTCGGGGCATTAACGGGAGATGCCGGTTTGGCAGGTAGTTCTATAGGAAAAATAGATATTTATGAGCGTCAAAGCTATGTGGCTATCGAAGCAAAATTGATAGAACATGCACATAAAAAACTTCAAAACGGAAAAATAAAAGGGAAGAAATTCTCTGTCTGGATTTTAAGTTAAAAAATAAACACATGTTAAAATACTTAAATCATTACTCAGAGCAGACAAAAAAACAAGTTCACAAACTGATAGAAGAAGATAGGCTGAAGTCCCATCTTGTGAATAAGTACAAAACCCCTCATGCAGTAAAAAATGATAAAGCACTTTTTACCTATGTAAGCGAAATTAAAAATACTTACATGAAAAAGTCAGCGCCTCTGAGTAAAACTTTGTTTGATGGAAAAATCAATGTTATTCACAACGCACTAGGAACGCATCACTTCATCTCACGAGTGCAAGGCTCTAAGCTAAAAGCAAAAAATGAGATAAAAATATCATCCATCTTTAAGAACGTGCCGGAAGAATTCTTACAGATGATTGTTGTGCATGAGTTAGCTCATTTCAAAGAAAAAGAGCACAATAAAGCTTTTTATAAACTGTGTGAGTACATGCAGCCATCCTATCATCAGGTAGAGTTTGACCTGCGTCTTTATTTAACGCAGATTGATATCTCAGGAAAAGTAGAACAATGGAGTTAAGCATGAAAAAGTGTATAATACTAAAAATAAATAAAATGGATGAAAAATGACAGAAGAAACAAGTTTATCTTTGATTCAAAGTGTTGTAGATAGCTCTAAAGAGATGACAGTTATCTTTAGAGATGAAGATCCAATTTTAACAAATAGTGCGTTTAACAGATTTTTTGGTGTCACATCTTGTGAGCACTACAAATCATCATTCGGACCGTTTATAGACAATTTTGTTCCACATCCATCTTACTTTAACAAAGAAAAGCTTGAACCCAGCGAGAAGTGGTTCGATGCTATTTTAAAATTACCGGAGATGGACCGTATAGTCAGTATGTTGACGCTAGGGTATGAGCCTCATGCTTTTTCTGTAAATATAGATGCTTCAATTTCTGGCTATTATGTTGTTGCTTTTATAGATATTACACAAGATTTAATCAAGCGCATCATGATTGAAAATAATATATCCATAGATAAAAGAAGTGGAGCATATTCGAAGAAATATTTTTTACAAGTTGCTAAAAGTTATGAAGATGCAGCTGTCTTCAACAAAAAAATAGTAGCTACCGTCATGATTGATATTAACAAAGAATTTATTGAAGCATTCGTTTCACAAGAGTTAGCATTAAGAACATTGGTAGATAGTTTGAAAAAATCAATACGTCAAGATGACATGTTGGTCCAATGGGGGGACCATCAGTTTTTAATCGTATACCTTACAGATGATGAAAAGAATACCCAACCTATGGTGAATAAGCTTCAAATTCTCATGAACAGTGAAGATATGAAGGGACTTAATTGCCAGATTAGTACATCCGTACAAAAAACCGGTGAAACTGTTAAATCACTGATAGGACGTATTGGCGTCTAAGAAGTAGATTAGACTAAGCTCAAACCAATTTTGCCTTTTTCATTATCTATGGAGATGACCTCTACCTTGGGTAAATATTGGTTGAGTGAGAGCACTTCCAGCGGGTGAGAAATTCGTTTCGCACTCATCTTTGAGATATGAATCATCCCGTCATTTTTCAGCCCGATATCTACAAATGCTCCAAAGTCGGCAATATTGCGAACAACACCTGAGACAAAACTTCCTACACTGAGCATTTTGATATCGGTCAAGCCATCTTTAAAAGGGATGGCTGGCAAATCTTCCCTCGGATCAAATCCCGGTTTGCTAAGTTCTTTGATGATATCTTTTAAAGTCTCAATTCCTACATGGAGAGCTTTAGCTTTTTCGTTTACATCAACGCTGGACAAATCAACTCCATCAAGTTTTTTTGCAATCTCATAACTCTCAGGATGAATACCGCTGTTGTCAAATACGCTTTTACCGTTTTTTATACGGATAAATCCAGCTGCCTGCTCATACGCTTTTTTGCCTAAACCTTTTACTTTTAGAAGCTGTGCTTTTGTTGTAAAATTTCCGTTTTCATCGCGGTAAGATAGGATGTTTTGAGCAATCTTTACTCCGATACCGGCTACATGTGAGAGCAGGGATGCGGAAGCAGAGTTTATATCTACACCTACACGGTTTACAAGGTCACTCGTTACATCGTTAAGTTTCTTCTCCAAAAGTTTCTGGTCGACATCATGCTGATACTGTCCGATTCCCAAGGATTTTGGGTCGATTTTTACCAAAGTAGCCATCGGGTCACGGAGCCTCTGCGCGATGGAAATAGCACCGCGGATTGTTACATCGAGCTTAGGATATTCATCTTGCGCCAATTTTGAAGCACTGTAAACCGAAGCCCCGGCTTCGCTCACAATTGTATAGCTCAGACTTGCATTTTCCTCTTTGTTGAGTCTTGCAAAAAACTCCTGTGTTTCTCTCGAGCCAGTGCCGTTACCGATGGCAACTCCCGTGATGTTATACTTGTTTGTTAGTGTTAGTACTTTTGTTTTTGAGTTGGCATAGTCATTTCTCGGCTGAGTCGGATAGATAACCGCAGACTCTAAATAGTTTCCGTTTTCATCAATGACAGCCAGTTTGCAACCGCTTACAAATGCGGGGTCAACTCCTAAAAGTACCCTTTTTGTAACAGGCGGAGTCATTAAGAGTTGGTTGAGGTTTTTGCCAAAAACAGATATCGCAGAGATATCCGCTTTTTCTTTGAGCTCAGCCTGAACTTCACGCTCAATGGATGGAAGCAAAAGTCTTTTCAGTCCATCTTTATAAGCATCAAAAAGGAACTCTTTTGAGGAAGCGGCATTACGAGGTATTTTGTATTGTTTGATGTTCTCTTCAATATACTCTGTATCTACGGTTATTTTTGCTGAGAGTTCTTTTTCTTTGACTCCGCGCATAATGGCAAGATAGCGGTGAGAAGGGATATATGCCACTTTTTCAGAGTGGTCTATAAAGTTTGCATAGACACCTTTCTCATCAAAGCTTTTAGCTTTTTTGACTTCCAAGATTCCATGTCTCTGCATGTTGTTTCTTATAGATTCTCTCTCACGCGGTAAATCGGCATATCTCTCGGCTAAAATATCCTGTGCGCCTTTTAGTGCTTCTTCTATGGAAGTTATATTTTTTTTGACAAAACTCTTGGCTTCTAAAAGGAGCTCCTCTTTTGTGAGTTTTGCCCCTTGCAGAGTATCAGCAAGCGGCGTTAAACCATTTTCGATGGCAGTAGAAGCTCGGGAGCTTTTTTTCTCTTTAAAGGGTCTGTAAATATCTTCCAGTACATGTAAGCTCTCAGCATCTTCAATACTTTTTTTAATTGCTTCGGTTAAAACACCTTTTTCTTGGATGAGTCTGCTGATATCTTCTTTTCTGTTTAAAAGGTTTTTAGAGCTCATGTAAACAGTTTCAAATTCACGCAGGACTTCATCATCTGCACCGCCTGTCATCTCTTTACGGTAACGGGCGATAAAAGGGATGGTTGACCCCTCGTCTAAAAGTTTTAAAATATTGCTGATATGCTCTTTTTTAAGCCCTGTTTTTTGGACTAAAAGGTTTATTAAATTATTCATGTTCCTACTTATTTGATGCACATGCGGTGCAGTACATGGATTCCGGCAGTATCAAAAGACGCCCAAATGGAATCTCTTCATCGCACTCCATGCAAAAGCCATAACCTTCTTTATCTATCTTGCCTAGGGCATATTTTAGTTTGTTGATTCTGATTTTCGCTTCATGTAGAGTGCGCTCAAAAACCTCTTGTTCATGCATCATCTCAAAGCGTAAATCACCTAAACAGCAGTCAGGCGGTATCGGTTTTGTTTTTTCTTGAAGGTCTGCAACTTCACTGTTAAGGGCTTCTAAATCCTGCGCAATCTGTTTTTTAATCTGTTCTTTTTGCTCGTCTGTCATGGTTCGTTAGTATCTTTTTCCAATACATTCTATAAAATCTCTCTCGCTTAAATCTTCAACAAGAATTTTAAAATTCTTAAGTGCATACAGTTTTAAGTCACTTCCTTTCTCATTTTTAAGCTCATTTGAAAAACCGCTTTTTGAAAAAAGCACATAAATATCAGGAGTCAGTTCAGCTGTTTCACACTTCTCTTTGAGTTTTGTAAGTTCATTTTTATTTGCTTTTGCATTTGAATATTTACAGGCACCAGCTAGTATTTTGCCAGACTTTGTTTTTGCCAAAATATCTATCTCTACATTTCTATCCCAATAGCTCCCAATTTCCACAATAGGGTCTTCTTTTTTAAAACTTTTTTTCAGCAGTTCTTTGGAAAGTCGCTCAAAAATCAAACTGGAAAATCCGCTCTCACGGTTGTTAAATCGCTCTTTAACCTCTTTGTAATCTCCCTCTTTAATCCCTTTGAAAAAAGGTGAGATAAAAGAGAACCAAAAACGCATAAACGGTACAGCAAAGTTGAGTTTATCATCGATTTTTTCTTCAGTCGGCGGTCCCTCAAGTGAAGTCTCAACACTTAAAAATCCCATCTCGCAAAGTTCCTCAATAGCACTTTCACCTTCAGCCCTTGAGATACGACCTCTTTTAAAAGCTGAATGTGTTCTTCTGTCCCCCATAGCAACACCGCTAAGCAGAGAGTGACTAACCTTATCACTTTTTGTGACCTTGGTAATATCGCCATGGATATAAGTATAGTTTCTTAAAACCTTACTCTCAATCAGATTTATAAGCGGCACACCTGTATCAACACTCCATCCCATTCCGCCAAATACAGAAAAATATTCAATCGCCTCTTCAAGGTCTTTAGGATTGTTTTGAAAATAAAAAGAGCGGAATTGTTCTAAAAGTGTAGGATATTTAGCCATAAGAATGTGCCTTTGGTTTGTTTTTGTAATTATACAGGAATAATATTATTTATGATTCTTAAACCTCAATTTTACTGGATAAGTGAGTCATAAGAAGGAGCTGTCCCATGCTTTCAAAAAAATTGTCAACTCCCATGTTTTTTGCATCTACAGCCTTTTGAAGCGCAGCTAAAAAAACTTGCTGTGATTCATCTGAGGCTTGCATAAAACTCTCTATTATATACTCGAAGCTGAGTATATGAACCTTGGAATTTACATCAAAATCTATCTCAGAATTTATATCTATACCTTCTTGAATTAAAAGCTCTCTGCATTTTTGCTCTATATTTTTCATAATCATAAAACTCCCATAAGACTGAGCATGACAACAAACATAGCAATCGGCGTGATGTAGCGAAGGCTAAAATACCAAGTTTCAAAAGCAAATCCAAGTTGTGGTTTCATGATGGATTCTACTTTGGATTTATCGATGACAAATCCGACAAATACAGCCATTATAAAGCCCCCTAGAGGAAGCATAATCGCGGCTGTTACATAGTCAACCCAATCAAAAAAGTTTTTACCACCCCATGTTAAGTACTCAGAGTAAGTGTCTATATTTGAGAGAAGCGCAATGATGCCAATAAGGTAAAAGAACAGACCCATCATAATGGACGCTTTTAATCTGCTCCAGCTAAATCTGTCTATAAAATACTGGACCATAGGCTCAACCAAAGATACAGAGGAAGTTAATCCTGCAAATGCTAAAGCTAAAAAAAACAAAACTGCAAAGATATTACCGATTATTCCCATTTCATAAAATGCGGCAGGAAGGGATATGAAAACCAAGCCTGGACCTTTTGCCGGACCTGCACCGTACTGATAAAGGAAAGTAAATAGCATAAGCCCTGCTACTATAGCAATAGTCGTATCTAAAAATACAACCCAAAAAGCAGCTTTTACAATATTTGAATTTTTTTCCAAAGAAGCAGCGTAAGTCATGATAGCGCCCATGCCAAGGGAGAGTGTAAAAAATGCATGCCCGACAGCCACCACAAAAGCATTGGAATCTATTTTTGACCAATCTGGGGAAAACATAAAATTGAATGCCTGAGAAAATGTATCAAGCGTTGTAGCATAAGCAAACATGCCAGCAAGTATTAGCATAAGTGCCGGCATGAGAATCATGTTCATTTTCTCGATACCGCCTTTAATACCTTTTGTCAGAACATAAGTTATCCATATAAACGCAAGAGTATGATAAAAAAGCTGAGTGACAATGTCAGTATGAAGCATAGTGTTAAAAGTTGCTTCGGCCTCTTTTACAGTTGCCGGTAAAACAGAAAGTGATGTTACTATATAATGAAATATCCAACCAATAACAACTGAATAAAAAATCATGATAAAAAGACCGGCTAGACCCTGAAATCCACCATATTTCCACAAGCTCTTATTTGTAGGTGCAAGGAGCTCGAATGATGTAACTGTATCACGTCTGCCCATATATCCAATCAGCATCTCAGCTATCATGATGGAAAAGCCGATGAGTAAAACAGTAAAAAGGTATACCAGCACAAAAGCACCGCCGCCGTATTCTCCTGCAATATACGGGAACTTCCATATATTTCCAAGACCGACGGCACTCCCTGCTGCTGCCAAAATGAAACCAATTCTACTAAATCTAGCTATCTTCATGAGTTACATTCCCCTTTAATTGAGGTAATTATACTTAAAAATATAAATATATAAAAGAATTGGAAAAATAGTATTGACATTGTAGTTATTATTGACTATAATTTCGCCTCATTAATCAGCTCTTAAAGCTCGGTTATTGTGTTAGGTCGGGGTGTAGCTCAGTATGGTTAGAGTACCTGGTTTGGGACCAGGGGGCCGAAGGTTCGAGTCCTTTCACCCCGACCACTTTAATTTTTTTTAAACTTTATATTTTATATATGGTGGGATTAGCTCAGTTGGTTAGAGCACTGGTTTGTGGTGCCGGGGGTCGCGGGTTCGAGCCCCGTATCCCACCCCATAGAGAATAAAATATAAAACTTAATAACAACAAATATAGTAGCGTTCGTGGCTCAACTGGATAGAGTTTCGGATTTCGGCTCCGATGGTTATAGGTTCGAATCCTATCGGGCGCACCATCTATGTGAATGATTATGTGAATAAAACTCATCTAATCTTAAGCTAGGCGCTTAGTCACTAAAGCTTTGATTTTTAAAGAATCAAGAACTAAGAGCAAGTTGAAATAATATGTACAGTCAAGAAATTGGCAAATGTGCGCTCTTAGCTCAGCTGGATAGAGCAATGCCCTTCTAAGGCATAGGCCTCAGGTTCGAATCCTGAAGGGCGCACCACTTATTTTTGTTAATGTCTGGAGAGACATAAAATACTTAACATACGTGCGCGGATGTGGTGAAATTGGTATACACGCCAGACTTAGGATCTGGTGCCGCAAGGTGTGGAGGTTCAAGTCCTCTCATCCGCACCATCAACTTAACAAACCCCTGAAATAATCAAAACAAAATCATTTAATAAACTTAGACTTATCCTTTTAAATCCCTGTAATAAGAGCTTTCAAGTACGAAAGACTATCACTCGATATATAGACAAAAGGTAGAGCAGTTGAAATATATGCCATTATTTTTATTATTAATCTTAATTTTAACAAGCTGTTCAAGACGCACGGTTGAAAAGAAAATTATTTACGAAAAACCAATACTACTCGAAAAAATAATCCCCGGTATAATCCCTGAAGCTATCATCCAAAAAGCTGAAAAAAAATATGGTATGTATGCACGCAACAGATATGAAGCATTTAATGCAAAGTTGCATGAACTCCAAAATAGTTCAACTGAAGTAAAACTTGAAAAAATCAATAATTTTTTCAATAATGTACCCTATTCTGAAGATATAGAAATATGGGGTCAAAAAGACTACTGGGCTACCCCTTTGGAATTTTTAGGCCAAGATAAAGGAGATTGTGAAGATTATGTAATTGCAAAATATTTTTCTCTTCGAAACCTTGGAATAGAGAGCGAAAAACTCTATTTTTCGTATGTAAAATCAAGAGATTTTAAAAGACTACATATTGTTCTAAGTTATTTTAAAACACCATCTTCTATTCCACTTATTCTCGATAGTATAAACTTTAATATTCTTCCTGCTGATAAAAGAAAGGATTTAATACCTGTTTATAATTTTAATGGGGAGTTTTTATATCACGCCAGTCGAAAAGGACAAAACGGGCAGAAGATTGTAAATAATGAGAAAATTCATAACAGATGGAACAGATTAATCAATGATATTAAAAGAAATAAACTATGATATTTTATATGCTCAAGCCGCAGGATAAAGAAAATGGTTAGTTATTGTTTGCATTGGCTTCTGCATCAATCATCATCTGTAATGATGAAAATTGTGAGTTTAATCTACTAATCATAGCGTCATAAGCAGTAAATCTTTTTGCCATTATTGCATAACGGTCATCGAGGGTTGCTTTTTGTCTGTCGTATTGCGATGTAAGATTTTCTTTTGAACTGCTGAGTTGGTTAGAGAAGTTAGTCATGAGCTTATTGTAGCCCATGTAGTTTTCCATTTTAGTATTGAGTTTTGTAAAGATACCGTCTGTCGTACTGTTTCCGCTAAAAGCAAGTTCCATAGCTTGCGGGTCTTCACTAAATTTTGCGTTAAATATCGAAGAGTCTAAGCTCATAACACCATATCTGTCTATGTCGATTCCGTAATCTACTAGCGAGGCACCATTTATATCTATTTGTGCAACTAGACTAATTATATCTCTGGATATTGATTTTACAAAACTTTCTCCATTAAAGATACCAACGCTGCCGCTTTCTCTGTCTGATCTTGTCATGTCTTGCAAGTTTGTTATAAGAGAGTTGAAGTTTTGAACAAAAATAGAAATTTCAGAACCTATGGCTGTGTCATTTTGGGCAATATTTACACTCGCACTATCATCAACTGCTTGATTTTGGTTAAGTTTTATTGTCACACCGTTTATTAAGTCACTTATATCGTTTGTAGACCTTGTTATCCCAATACCATTAAGATTAAAAGTGGCTGCTTTTGCTGGTTGTATGTTGTATGCTACATCGTCTAAACCCAGTGCAGTGGCTAACTTTGTAGTAATTCCGTCATCTGTAAAAGTCATGGCTTTATTGAGATTATCTGAGGTAATGACCAGTTCGTAGCTGCTATCTCCAACTTGTAAAACCGATGCTGTAACCTTTTCTCCGGCTATTTCATTTATGGAGGTTTTTATATTATCTAGAGAACTGCTAGCTGTATATGGTATCTCAAAATCTTCTCCGTCAATATGTATGGTTAAAATTCCGGCACCAAGGGTAGGAATTGCAGTTGTTGTAGAATCTTGAGCTATAGAATTCCAAACATCTTTTTCAGCTTTATTGACGTTCGTGATATTGAAAGATTGCACATCGGAACCTGATTCTGCTGTAACAGTTACGGCATCAGTGTTTCCGGTAACGGCACGATTCAAATAAAGATTATCTCCATCCAGAGCTGTAGTGCTGGATTTGAATGTAGTCATTAAAGATGATAAAAGAGTATATGCATCATCTTTTTGGTTTGCCAATGTGATTTTATTTTCTAATGGCTTGATGATGCTGGCATCATCCGCAGCTCTCAACTTATCAAGCAAGTCAGAGGTAAGTACTCCAGAACCGATACCAAGCGAGTTTACTCCAGCCATAACAAATCCTTTTTTCACCTTAATGACTGATATATCGGCACTTATAAAAAATAATTTAATTTAATTTTTCTGCTAAGCATTTGATGAAAATTACTAAAGAAATAAAAATATGGGTCGATAGTTAAGGCATGAAAAGTCCGGATGACAAAAATAAAAAAGGATCTAAAATGTATGCTAATACAGCTTATAACACTTATGCTCAAAATAATATAGGGATTGAATCTCCAGAAAAACTTATTGCAATGCTTTATGAAGGTGTGTTACGTTTTAATGCTCAAGCGAAAAAAGCGATAAAAGAGAAAAATATTGAAAAAAAAGTTTACTGGATAAACCGTTCTATCGCGATTATTACGGAGCTAATTTCTGTATTAGATATGAAACAAGGTCAAGTTTCTCAGTATCTTGAAGGTTTATATGCCTATGAGATACGACTTCTCGGTGCTGCAAGTCTGGAAAATGATACAGATAAAATTGATGAAGTAAGTAATGTTTTTAAAGGGCTCTCAGAAGCTTGGAGAGAATCTACGCATGTGGACAACTAAACTTAAAATTGCCATCATTGAGAAAAATACAGATGCTTTGAGTAAGCTTCTGGAAGATGTTCCGAAGTTTAATCCAGCAGATGATGCAAAAGAGATAGAAGAGGCGATGTACCTTCTAAGAGAAGCGTCTATATTGCTGCATACTTTGCAAGATGAGACTGTTGTCTCTATGAGACAGATTAAAAATAATTTATCTTTTTTAAAATCTATGCAGGCAAATACTGCCGGCAAGTTGGATATCACATCATAACTTTTTTTTAGTAATCCCAAATTTTAAACTTCTTAGGGTGTAGTCACTGACAACTGCGCCTTTTCTCATGTTTAGTATATGTTCAACTGCGTCCGCGATGTCTGATACTAGTAGTTTTTCATCTTCTTTAGAACTTGTCTCGAATCTTAAATCATCATAAAAAGAGCTCTCTGTCATGTCTGGATTTATGTTTGTAACGCTAAGTCCTGTTTTTCTTGTTTCTTCAAACAGTGCATCTCCAAACGCTTTAAGTCCTGCTTTTGTCGCGCTGTAAAGCGCTGCAAATTTACTTGCTCTTATGGCTTCTATGGAGTTGATGTTGATGAGATAACCATCATTTTTTTTAAGATCTCGAAGCAGGGTGTTTGTAAGCAGTATCGGAGCTGTCAGATTTACGAACATCATCTCTGTTATAGTTTTTAAACTTAGCTCTTCATGCGGCTCAAATCTGCCAAACCCTGCACAGTTGATTAGCATGAAAACATCTTCTTTTTTTAAATATTCACATGTAGAGAGTGTTGCTGCTTCATTCGATAAATCTGTTTGAAACGGAGTAAAGTTTTTATTTTCAAAATCATCTTTTGTTATGCTTCTGCTGATTCCTATAACCTTGTAGCCCAGAGATAAAAGTCTTTTACTTATCTCTTTTCCGATTCCGCTGCTCGCACCCGTTACAACTGCTGTTTTCATCTTCGCACCTTTTCTAAAATTTCTTCTATAGCGTTAAAAATAAGTGATTTTGTTTTTTCTTTCGTAACCTTATGCGGTTCAAAGTGGTCGGATACAACTTTAAACATGCGGGCATTGTCCGTGGTATGGAGAAAAGACCGATAAAAACCGTAAGATTCCATGTCGACTATTTCACATGTAGCTTCATATGCTTCTTTGTCTATACAGCTTATAGTATATCCGTCTTTATCATTGAGCTTAAATATTTTGCCGTCATAATCTATAGAACTGATCTCTAGCAGATCACCTATCTTGTGATTCCTGTTTGCACCGCAGATGCCTATATTTAAAAAAATGTCATAATCTGTTATATTGAAAGTATTGAGAAGTGCTTGAGTTGCTAAAGTCGCATTTTCAATTCCAAGACCGCTTACTATTAAGACTAACTGCTCATTCTGATATACTGTGAAATCTGCCAATTTGTTTTTTTTTAGCTTATATTTATCAACAAAGGCTTGGGCTTCGGGCTTAAGCGCCGTTACGATATAGTTCAAAATTCATCTTTTTAGTGGTTTTTTTGTATTTTAAGCTTTTTAAGCTATACTTTCATCGCTCTTCTTTAGACCTGTGCAATGGTAGTTTGAGACAATGTGTCAGGGTAGGAATACAGCAGCACACCTTGAATTGTTATGTGCCGCAGGTATCTGGAGAAGGGTACTTCAGAAATGATTCTTTTATCCAATTTCTTCTTTGAAATTAAGTGAAGTTTCGTCATTTACTAAAGTCAAACTCCTCAAATTAACTTAAGTTTCGCCTTGAACTTGAACAAAATAATCAATTCTGACCATGTATAAACGCTAATCTTCCCTATACTTTGAAATCCCGCATGCCTGATTTGGTGTTGGCGGATTCTCTTTTAAATATGTCAAATCTTCCAATGTCTGAGTCAAAACTCTTTTTTGCTGAAGTATCGGCAGCATAAGGTTGTCTTTTTCATTAAGCGGAATATTCCAGTTTAAGAGTATTGTCTCAACTTCTTTGTCTAAGTCTGATAGTGCATTGTTTATGTGTTTTATCGAATTCATAAAGCTATTGTAGCAAAAATTTATAATAATTTAGGTATAATCCCGTTCTCAAAATATGAGAATTTTACAAAGGAGCAACCGATGCCAAAAATGAAATCTGTTAAAGGCGCTGTAAAGCGTTTTAAAGTTAAGAAAAACGGTACTGTTAAACGTGGAACAGCGTTTAGAAGCCACATCTTAACAAAACAAGATGCAGGGACTCGTCGTAAGCAAAATAGTCCTAAGACTATTGCTAAAGTGGATGCAGCAAACATAAAGGCAATGATTAACTAATCTTAGTTAAATCGTTAATCTCCAATTTTTAATTGGGCAAGACCACCAAAGATGTGGCACCTTTCACTGAGAAAGTGTTTAGGTAAAGAAAAAGGAAAAATATGCCAAGAGTAAAAACGGGTGTTGTTCGTAGAAGAAGACACAAAAAGATATTAAAGTTAGCGAAAGGTTTTTATAGCGGTCGCCGTAAACATTTCCGTAAAGCTAAAGAGCAAATAGAACGCTCAATGTATTATGCGTTCCGTGACCGTAAGCAAAATAAGCGTGAGTTCCGTAAATTATGGATCGTTCGTATTAATGCAGCTTGTCGTTTAAATGGAATGAATTATTCAACTTTCATCAATGGTCTTCACAAATCCGGCATCGAGCTTGATCGTAAAATTCTTGCTGATATGGCGATGAATGATGCAGCGGCATTTACTGCAGTTGCAGAAGCTTCAAAAGCAGCACTTAGCAAATAAGCGCTTTAAGACCTTTTGGGTCTTAAGCTCTTGATTTTATACTTTATTCAGATATAAAACAGAATTTCCTCTTTGGTTATAATAGATCCCCCAAGAATTCTTTCTTGATACAAATACACCTCTTCCATTAAAAGTTCGTGAATTCCTAAATATTTGACTCAGTAGTTGGGTGTCAAAACCTTCGCCCTCATCTGATATTTGAGTAATGATATATGTGTCTGCGCCATATTTTACTTTATTTACCTGAACGGTTATTTTTTTAGTACAATCTTTCTCTTTCTCAAGAAGTGTATCAAAGTATATGTCATTCTCTAAAAGACTGTTTTTCTCGAATGCAGTTATTCCTAGATTTCCATGCTCATACGCATTCATGTAGAGCTCCGTGAACACTAAGCCTGCATTATAAGCAGATTTTACATCTGTCGTTACATGCTCTAGCAAGTTACTGTACCATTCACTTGCTATATCTACATCATGCAGCGATGTATTAAAGCTTTTTGTTTCGATAAGTGTATTTTTAAGATCTAATATATTTATGAAAATTAAGGTAATGTCATCTTCTTGAGTTTCTATTCTTTGGAAAAGTTTATTTTTTAAATCTTCTCCTGTGTAAGAAGACAAAAAATCATCTTCTATGAAGTCAGCATATGTCTTATCTTCATCTACTGTATTTTCAACAACGCCATCACTATAAAAAAGAAATTTTGAGATGCCGTTAGTTTTATACGTAGAAATTTTATAATCTGTGACATATTTACTCAGAGGAGGATTGTTTGATTTTATTCTTATAATCTCGTTGTTCTCGTTTTGTAGCAACATGACAGGCATGGCAAACTTTGCATATTCCATAGTCGAATATGCACTGTCCATCAATATGTAGTCAATTGCGACAGACTCTTCCTCAAGTAAAATTGGTCTCATGTATTCCATAGATTCTTGGATGAGTATATCTAAACTGAAACTATCATACATCTTCATTTTATCTATCAGATGATTTATGAAAGAAGTCATAATCATCGCAGTTAAAGACGCTGAGAGACCTTTGCCCATGCCATCAACAACAAGATAAAAAGTCCTGTTTTTGTCTATCTCTCTTGCTGTATAAGCATCTCCGCTTACTACATCAAGAGGCTTGTATAAAAAATCAACTAATTCAGTGTTTTTCGCTGCAATCATCTTATAGTAAAAATCATTTCTTAGAATATTTAATTCTTTTGCGAATGCCAAATCTTCCTGATAGTTGTTATACTCTTCTTTTGCTTTTAACTTTTCTAAAAGCATATTTAAACTTTAAATTGATTTAGTGTGTCTTCAAGTTTATTCGCTTCACCCGAAAGAGTACTAGAAGCATTTTGTACAGATAGTCTAAGGGATGTATTTTTAAGTGATATTTCTATTACCTCATCCATGTTCTTGATTAACTCTTTTGTTTTTGTCGCAATATATATACTTTGATGCACAACATCTTTCGATTTGGTAGTTGTTAGAGCCAAGTTTTCTTTGGTTTCTTCAGATAAGATAATTAATTCATTTGCCGATTTTGCAATATCTTGCATGCTATGTGATGTTTCTTCAGTTTCACCAGAAATTTCAACAACATTTTGTGTTATAAGGTTCACATTTGCACTGATCTCGCTAAGACTTTTTTGTGTTCTCTCAGCCAGTTTTCTGACTTCATCAGCAACTACGGCAAAGCCTCTGCCATGCTCACCTGCTCTTGCTGCTTCAATTGCTGCATTTAGTGCCAAAAGGTTTGTTTGGTCTGCTATGTCAGAGATGATGCCAAGAACATCTTTAATGTTTTTGGCTTGTTCAGTTAAAGATGAGACTTTGTTTGCTAAATCCTGCTGACGAACATTTCCGCCTTCTATGGAATTGACTACGTCACCAAGCTTGGTGACAAAGTCATTAAGGACGGCGAAGGTTACATCTAAGTCCTCAGTAACAGTAATAGAAGAATCTTCAACTTTATCTAGTCTAGTTCCGACTTCGGTAACTAAAATGTTGATTTCAGATATTTTTTTGTCTGAAGCAGTACTGTTTTGTGCTAGTTCTTCTACAACCAAATTGAGCTTACTGCTTTCATTGAATGTTGAAGAAGATACCTCTTTAGCACTATTTACGGTATTTCTAAATACGTCTATCATTTTTCGCAATGCTTCAGAAATTTGTGAAATCTCATCTGAACCTGGCACAGAAATGTCACATGCAAGGTCTAGCCCACTTGCTACACATTTAATCTTTGTTAAGCTTAGATTAACACTTCTGTTTACCCCTTTGCTGATAGTAAATATAATTATAAAAATTATAATAGCAAAAAGAATATAGCCTGTAAGAGTTGTTATGGCTTCTAACCTGTACTCTGCTGCTACTTTATCTATGAGTATTGTATTTTCTTTTGATATTTCATCATCAACCTGTTTTAAGAGATTGATTTTTTTTGTAATTGTCTGAAACCATACCACGCTGTCTATGCCAAAATTACCTGTAGTAGCTTTTTCTTGCGCAATCATTCGCATAGCATCTACTTCATTAATTACCTTATCATTCATTTTTTCTTTATAAAAAGTTTTTACTTCATCACTAGCCATTGCCAATGATGAGTCAAGATAACTATTTTGTTCGGCAACAAGGGTGATCCATTTGGCAAACATTCCATCACCAAACTTATCAGCAGCAAATGTACCACTTAAAACAGCACGCTCAATACCAGCTCTTTCTTTTGATTTTAAAAAGTTAGTGTAAGCATCAAGAGCTTTTACCAACTCTGATGTGTTTGCTAGTTTTGCTGTTAAAGATACTATGTTTAGAATCTTTTTATTCATATTTGTGTAATAGTTTACTTCATCTTTTACGCTTATATTTAACGAGTCGATTTGTGAACGAATCTTATCTAATTGGCTCATGTCAGCTTTAAAAGCCGATATTTCAAAGTTTAAATCTTTTGAATATGAATCTAAATTTAAAGTTGAGAGATAGTCATTTAATTCATTACTTCTATTTATTGTTAAGATTCTTTGTTTTGGTAAGATATCAACAAACTCTGTACCTTTAGAACCAAGAAAACCAGCACTTGCACCTCTTTCTTTTTGAGTCTCATGTATTAAAAGACTAAGTTTTTGAGAAAGTATATTTAATTCTTTTGCTTGCGCTATTGTCGAGCTGTTATTCATCGCTTTAACAATTGTAAAAGCGATGATAAGCAGAGAAAAACCAAGAACCAAAGCAATAATGAGACTGAGTTTATTCTTGATACTCATATTAAACTCTTTTAGCTTGAAAAGTAGATGCTAGATTTAAATCATCTAGTAGACTCATTAGCTGAGGGTTGCCAATATGCAGTCGAATACCGATGCCGTCTTTTAATATTAGTTTGTTCAAATACCCGATTACAGATGATGTTAGAGATATGGAATCTACAATATTTATTGTAACTGTTCCTGACGATGCTGATATGTTCATTTTAGAATCCTTGTAAGCTTATTATAATACATGTTACTTGATAATTTTACCTAAATTTCTCGATATAAGTTAAGATTTTTTATAGTTTGTATCCAATCTTTCATCTTTTTTTCATAGCCGATATCTTTTAGCTCTACAAATTGTGTTGGTTTTGAAAGGTATACCTGCTTTACATGTCCGCCATAGTCATGCGGATACAGATAGCCGTCTGCATTATTTTTAAGATGTTTTGGTATCTCCATCATATTTCCGTTTTTTACGGAATTCAGTGCTTCGTTTATTGCCAGATAAGCTGAGTTTGATTTTGGTGAAGCACAAAGATATATGACAGCTTGGGCTAAGATGATTCTGGCTTCGGGATAACCAATCTTTGAGACGCTTGTCAAGCACGATGTGCAGAGTGTCAGGGCTTGCGGATTGGCATTACCGACATCTTCACTGGCTAAAATCACAAGTCTTCTGGCTATGAAGTCGGCACTCTCCCCACCTTCAATTAAACGGGCTAAATAGTAGATGCCGGCATCTGCGTCAGAACCCCTGATAGACTTAATCATAGCGCTTGTTAAATCATAGTGAACACCAGCTTCACTGCTTCCTGCACTCAGGGCATTTGGACGGAGAGATTTTAATATTTCAAGAGTTATGTGAGTGTTGATATTTGAAGCAAATTCTAAAAGTTTCAGCATAGCTCTTGCATCGCCGCCACTGCTTGCAATAAGATATTCTTGTCCATCTTCATCACATGTAACCTTTGCATGCGAAAGAGTTTTATTTAAAAGAGTAGCAAGTGCTTCATTTGTGATGTGCTTAATCTCAAAAAGCATAGAGCGGGAACGGATAGCAGATGTTAATGAATAAAAAGGGTTCTCAGTGGACGCGCCTATCACTAAAACAGAGTTATTTTCCATAACCGGAAGTAAAACTTCCTGCTGATTTTTTGCAAGTCTATGCACTTCATCTATAAAAATGAGAGGTTTTTGGAGAGTGTTTTTATATTGGTCGAATATTTTTCTGAGTTGTTCTATTTTTATAGAAGTTGCGTTGAATTCGTAAAAAGGCAGGTCCATGATTTTTGCAATGATGCGAGCAATTGAAGTTTTGCCACAACCGGTAGGGCCATACAAAAAACTATGTCCTAAAACACCTTTTTCACAAAGAACACGAAGTGGAGCATTTTTAGAGCTGAGATGCTCTTGTCCGACCAAATCATCAAAAGAATTTGGTCGTAGAGCTACAGTGAAATCTTGCAAGTTTATCCCGCAATTACTTTTATGTAAACTTCTCTTTCTTGTCTTGGTCCGTCAAACTCACCAAAGAATACACCCTGCCATTTTCCGATAAGAGGTTTAGCGTTTGCAACCGGGATACTGACAGAACTGCCCATACGGGAACTTTTAAGATGCGCAGCAGCATTTCCGCCGGCATGAAGGTACTCAGCATCAGTAGGTGCAACACGGTTAAGAGCATTGAGCAAATCGCGGCGAAGAGCTGGGTCTTGGTTTTCAAACATAAAAATACTTGAAGTTGAATGTGGCGTAAAAACTACGCAAATCCCATCTTTTATTCCCGAAGTTATTACAGCTTCCGTTACCTCTTTGCTTATATCCATCAGTTGTGTTTTATGACTGGTTGGAAACTTCATAGTCTTCATTATTTTTCTCCTCTTTCTTTGGCTTTTTTATTTTCAGCTTTCATAAATGTAAACAGGGCTGAGTACTCGCTTCTTGTTAAGAATCTTGCTTTACCTGTTGGAAGATTGTTTAACTCAATTTCTGCAAAACTCACCCTTTTAAGGTCTGCAACTTCAGCTCCAAAGTGTGCAAAGAATCTTCTGATTTCGCGATTCTGACCTTCGCTGAGTGCTATTTTCAGCACAGAATAATTGTGTTCGCTTTTGTGAATCTTGTATCCTAAAAAAGGTGCAAAAGTCATAGAAGTAACAGTACTATGGGAATGTCCTCCGGCTGTTGCATCGCTGAGTTCCAAGCCATTTAACATAGCTTCTTCCATTACAGGAGTCACTTCACCTTTTATTTTTACTTTGTAAATTCTCTCGAGGTTTGAAGTCATAAGTGCCGTTGCAATTTTAGAGGCATCTGTCAAAAGTAAAACACCCTCCGTAGCATAGTCAAGTCTTCCAACCGGAATAAAGTGCTTATACTTTTTCTCTAAAGTATCATAGATAGTTCTTCTGCCTTTTGGATCACTTTTTGTAACAAGCTCACCCTTTGGTTTATTGTAAACAATAACAGTATATTTATCGCTTGGTGTTATCTGTTTTCCGCTTACATATACCACAGCCTCTTTTTCATCAACCTGCGTGGCAGGGTTGTCCTGTATCTCTCCGTTTACTCTAACATATCCGGCTTGGATAGCAGCGTCGGCTTCTCTTCTTGAGTAGCTTGAATGGTGAGCTATATATTTATTTAATCGCATCATTTATGATATGCCTTTTTCAATGAGCGTGTGAATGTGAAGCACGCCTTTTATTTTTTTATTTTTATCTGTTATCACCAACAGTTGAATTTTTTTCTCTTCTATAAGCACAAGCGCATCACTTGCAAGCATCTCTTCATCATCCAAAGTCATAGGGTTCAGCGTTGCATATTCCAGCACATTCGCCTCAAGTGAAAAATCATCTCTTAAAAGTGCACGGCGGATATCGCCGTCACTTACGAGTGCAATAAGCTTGTCTGACTCGTCTGTAACTAAAACAGTTCCAAGTCTTCCTTCACTTATTTTTATGATAGCTTCTTTTACTTTTGTGTCTTTGGAAACGACAGGGATGTTTTTAGTCTGCATCAGGTTGCTGACTTTTACAAACAGTTTTTTACCCAAAGCTCCGCCGGGATGAAAGGACGCAAAATCACTTTTTTTAAAATCCCTTGCCCTCATCAGACAAACAGCAAGCGCATCGCCTAAAGCCAAGGTCAAAGTTGTAGAGCTCGTAGGTGCTATGTCAAGTGGGCAAGCCTCTTTTTCAACAATTACATCTATGATAATATCGCTGTATTTTCCCAAAGTAGAATTTGCATCTCTTGTCATGCCGATAAGAGGGATGTTAAATCTTTTTATATGAGGCAAAATTGAGCTTAACTCCTCGCTCTCTCCGCTGTAGCTGATAGCTATCACAACATCATTGGCGCTTATCATGCCAAGGTCGCCATGCAGCGCTTCGGTTGGATGAAGAAAAAAACTGGGTGTTCCCGTAGAGGCAAAAGTTGCCGCCATTTTTGCACCGATAAGACCAGACTTTCCAACTCCTGTAACAACAAGCTTCCCTTTACATGCAAGAACCAGCTCAACTGCTTTTTCAAATACATCGTTCATATTTTTAGCCGCTTGAAGTAAAGTGTTTGCTTCTATATTAAGAGTTTCTTGTGCTATTGTCTTGTAATTCATAAGCGGGATTATATCATTTTTAACTATTTATTAAAGACATATATCTATAAATGAGATATAATATTTTCTAAAAAAATATTTTGGAGAAAATTATGAGAGATAAATTAGGTAAATATATCAGCAGTATCGATACACTAAAACTTGAAAAAAGAATGTTAAATTACAATACACTTATTTTAGGGGAAGAAGGTGCCGGAAAGACAAATTTGGCATGCAAGATTAGAAATTATGTCATTGATAGCGGTGTGCCGACGATTTATATGGATTTTTCAGATTCAAATGAAGATGCAATAGAATTAAGATATAAAGATGAGCATTTTAATTATATAAGATTTGAAGAAAGTGAAGAGTTTAATAAAGAACTCGATGAGTTGGTAAAGGCAAGAAAACATATCTACATGGCAGTCAATCCTAACTATTTTTCTTTTAAAAGAGATGTTAAAAGTAAGTTGACACAAACGCTTCAAAAACAGGAACTTTTAGATAATTATTATTACTTTTTTCATGATATTGAAAGTTTAAATGGTTTTTACACAAAATTTGAAGACTTTTTACTCTACATGTTAGGATTTTTAAATCTCCAAAAATACGGATTAACTTTTTTAGCTCAGCCACACAGCACTTTCGCAAATCAACAAATTAAACTTTTGTTTACTTTTTTGTTTATTGGAAAATGTTCTAACTTGGATTATTATAATACAGGCATGTTAAAAGGATGCCAAAAAAATTCATTTGTTTATCAGTATAGAACAGACTATCCAACACTTTTATTCAGCGATATAAAAACAAATCTTGTAGAAATTGATGAATATATTTTTGAAGAGTAGGTATGCAAAAACTTTTTGATGAAGTTGGTTTTTTAGACACAAGATGTTATGAAAAATTCCACTTAAGCGAAGATATTTTAATGGAACATGCTGCAAATGGCATGGCTGATTATATTCGTAAAAATTTTGTAAAAAACTCAAAAATCATCGTGGTCAGCGGGGGCGGAAATAACGGAGCTGACGGCTTAGCTCTGGCAAGACTTCTGCATGGAGATTTTGATACAGCTCTATTTTACGTAAAAGAGCCTAAATCAGAGATGGCTATTTTACAAGAGAAGCGGGCAAAAGCTGTCGGTGTTCCTACATGTAAAGAACTTGTTTCTTGCGATGTCCTTGTGGATGCCATAGTCGGAACAGGTTTCAGCGGAGAGTTTAACGACGACTTAAAATTAGTTTTAAAACAGATGAATGAGCTTGGAGCTTTTAAAATAGCCTGCGATGTTCCCTCGGGCTTAAGACAAAATGGACAAGTTGCAAACGGAGCTTTTGAAGCTGATGTAAGTTTGACTATGGGCGCTTTGAAAAAGAGTATGTTCTTAGATGAAGCAAAAGAATTCGTTGGCAGTATTGAAGTCCTGAATCTTGGAGTTTCGAGAGATGTTTATGAAGCTGAGACAAATTGGCATCTGCTTGATTTAGAAGATTTAAAATTACCGCACAGAGATAAAAAAAATTCCCATAAAGGAAGTTACGGGCACCTTGCTTTAGCCTGTGGAAGTAAATCTGGAGCAAGCATACTAAGCGCTTTAACAGCTCTAAGATTTGGTAGTGGTTTAGTCACTTTGGTCGGTTATGAAGATGAGGTGATCCCAGAGACTCTAATGTACGCACATGAGCTGCCTGTAAATACGACTGCCTTGGCATGCGGGATGGGTTTAGGAGATGAGTTCAGTACATTAGAACTGGATAAATTCTTAGATAACACATTGCCGCTAGTGGCAGATGCCGATATTTTTCACATGCCGATACTTTTAGAAATCTTAAAAAGAAAGAATGTTGTTTTAACCCCGCATGCAAAAGAGTTTGCAGCTCTTTTAAAACAAACTTCCATAGCAGACATATCTGTAGAAGTTTTACAGAAAAACCGTTTTGAGTATGCAGAAAAGTTCTGTTCTTTATTCCCACATGTAACGCTGCTGTTAAAAGGTGCAAATGTCATTCTGGGCAAGGACAATCAGTTTTTTATAAATCCGCATGGCACTTCAGCTTTAGCAAAAGGCGGAAGCGGAGATGTCCTCAGCGGTTTAGTCGGGGCACTTTTGGCACAAGGATATGAACCTTTGGAAGCTGCAAAAAACGCTTCTTTAGCTCATGCGAAATTGGCACTTAACTATATGGGTGCTGATTTTTCACTTACTCCTCATGACTTGATTGAGGGTATAGGCAATCTGTAAGATTGCTTATGTTATAAAACAACTATTATTAATACTAGGAACTTTAACATGCATAAATTAAAAATCGGAAAATATGAATTAAATTCCCGCTTGATAGTCGGAAGCGGAAAATATGTTGACTTTGAAACTACAAGAGCAGCTACTCTTGCGAGTGGAAGTGAACTTATTACAGTTGCTGTCCGCCGTTTAAATATCACAGATCCGGATAAAGAAAATCTTCGCAATACTTTTGCCGGAACAAATGTAAAATTCTTGCCGAATTCTGCGGGATGTACAACTGCCGAGGAAGCTATCACAACTTTCAGACTGACTCGTGAGGCTACGGGAATAGATTTAATCAAGCTCGAAGTTATCGGTGATACAACAAAAACTCTTTATCCTGATGTTATAGAGACGATAAAAGCATGTGAAGTTTTAGCTCGTGAAGGTTTTACCATTATGGCTTATACTTCAGATGACCCGATAATGGCTAAAAGACTTGAAGATGCCGGTGCACATGCCATCATGCCGCTTGCTGCTCCGATAGGGAGTGGTTTAGGCATCCAAAACCCATATAACATAGTTTTCATCCGTGAGGCTGTAAATGTTCCGGTAATAGTAGATGCAGGGATAGGATGTGCAAGTGATGCTGCTTATGCTATGGAACTTGGTGCTGATGGTGTTTTAACTAACACGGCAATTGCTCAGGCTCAAAACCCGATGTTTATGGCAGAAGCTATGAAACATGCTGTTATTGCAGGACGTTTGAGTTATTTGAGTGGAAGAATCTCAAAAAGACCATATGCGACTGCATCTTCTCCAATAAACGGGATGATACAGTTTTGATTGTCCGCAAAATGGACAAGTCCATTTTACTTCGCTTGCGCCGCTGAGACGACTAAAGCTAAACTCCTTTGGAGTTAGAATTTCTTTCTAGCTGCATATTAAAGAATATTTCTTTGCAAGATATTTTATTATTTATCATTAAAGCTAAATCTACTTCTCATTATCATCATTGAAATGTTTAACAAGGTCATCTACCAAGCGCTGAACACTATCTAAAACATCAGAATGAATCTCTTGGCTCTGTGTAAAATCGGATGCACTGTATGTTAGCGCGAAGGTTCTGATATTGTCTTTTCTGTCAGTGATTACATCTTCACGAAGGTCTAGCTTCACATGTAGATAGTAATTCGGTTTTGCATCAATAGCTCTTAACGTTATTCTAAAAGATGGGCAATCTTCCTGGTTAACTTTTATTTTCGTTTCTTGTACGGCTTCTGTTAGCAGCTCTATGATATTTTCTTCATCTTGTTCGTTGAATATTTGTGTCTTATTTTTTAGAGAAATATTTGCACATTCTAAGTTTGTAAGAGTAAAAGGACCACTTGCATAGAGTGAAGTGTATAAGAAAAGAAATGTGAAAAATACTATGAATTTAGTCATTTTTTAAATGCCGCCTGCATATCATTCAGCATGAGCAGAAAATCATTTTTTTTAAGATAGCCAACATTTTCATAAAACTTTTTATTTTGTTTTGGGTCTATAAAAAATATGGTTGGATTTGTCTTTGTTAAATATATTTCTGGAAAGTTGCCTTTGTCATAATTTTGGTTCATGATTACCGGCACTGTATCTAAAAGCCGTTTCTTAACTTCTTTTGTATTGAGAGTGCTTCTCTCTAATTTTGTACACCAAGCACAATCATCTGATATTAAGATTAGCATCAAAGGCTTGTTTTCTTTTTTAGCTTTAGCAAAAGCACTGTCATAATCTCTTGAGAAGTTCATTTCCAAGGCATAATCATCAATCTTTGCTCCAAAAAGCGAGAAAGACAAAATCAACACTATTAAAATTATTTTCATATGATTAATCCTTTTATATTAAGAGATTAATTATATCACATTTGTGATATTCTACTCTTAAGTTTTTAAGGACTTAAAAAATTCCATCTCATATTTACTTATGATTCTTATCATATTTGTAGAGCCGGTAACCCCATAAGGATCCCCCGCAGTTAATATATAAGTGCTGTCAATATCTAAAACACCTCTTTTAAGACCTTCCTCTATGAGTTCATTCATAACAGTCCTTTGTCTGGTGCCGCTTACTGAAAATGCCGGTACAACGCCCCAAACAATCGTTAAAGACTGAGCTGTTTTTTTACTGTGAGTAACTGCATATATAGGCTGTCTTGGACGGTAACGGGCTATTTTTTTTGCTGAGTTTCCTGTAGATGTAATGGTTAAGATTCCTGATGTATCCAAACTATTGCAAAGACGAACGGCCGATTCATTGATCTTATCAGCATTATCATGCATTTCAAATCCTAAAAGTTTATTAAAAGGATAGTGCTTCTCTATGGCTTTGATGGTGTTCACCATAGTCCGAACCGCCAAAACAGGGTTATGCCCAACGGCACTCTCTTCTGAGAGCATGACAGCATCTGTTCCATCTAAAACAGCATTTGCGATATCGCTGATTTCAGCTCGGGTTGCCGTATCATTTTTGGTCATAGAGAGCAGCATTTGAGTTGCAGTAATAACCGGCTTACTTGCATCGTTTGCTTTTTTAATCAACATTTTTTGAACATTTGGAACGTCATAGTAGGGTATCTCTATTCCCAAATCGCCACGTGCCACCATGATTCCATCACTCTCTTTGAGAATCTCATCTATATTGGCAACCGCATCAAACTTTTCTATTTTTGCAAAAAGTTGAGTGGTTCCCCCGTTTTCTTGAATGATTGCACGGGCATTTCTCATATCCTTACCATTTTGAACAAAAGAGATTGCCATGAAGTCTACACCGTTTTTGATGCCCCAGAGCATATCTAGCTTATCTTTTGGGGTCAAAATATCGATTCCAAGTTCTGTATTTGGAAAATTTATCCCTTTTTTTGAACTTAATAGTCCATCATTTTCTATGATGACTTTAACATACTCGTCGCATACTTCAATAACTCTTGAACGGATAATTCCATCGTAAAGATATATAAATTCTCCTTCTCGGAGTCTGTCTAAGATTGATTTTTGGTTGAGTGTCAAACGGTAGTGGGCATCTCCTACTTTACTTCCAACAATGTCATCTTTTACAAACTCTAAGACATCATCGACTCTAAGCATAAAATCTTCTTCAAGCGAGCCGATACGAACTTTAGGACCACTTATGTCTTGGAGTATTCCTGTGATTAAACCTGTTTTTTTAATGGCAGTTCTTATTCTTTTAAGTACGGCGGAGTGATACTCATGTGTGCCGTGACTAAAGTTTAAACGAAACACATTTACACCGGCATGTATCAACTCTTCTATTTTCTCTTGCGAATCAGAAGCCGGCCCGATTGTTGCTAAAATTTTTGTTCTTTTTTTCATTTTATATCCAAAGATTACTGATTTTACGCACCATAATGAGCAAAGCTCATTATAGAGGCAGGGACAAATGTCCCTACAACCCCCTAAAGCTACATAAAACAAGTTTTATGAGATTTTTGGAGGTACAAACTATATTTAGATTATACAGTCTTATTGTTTCTATGCGGATACAGAATGTTTAATTATTAAGCTCTTCGAGTATCCAATTCCATTCTCCGTAGCCACTGTCTGCATTTATATGCCCGGCATCATTTAGAACATGCATCCTTACTTGCATCTCATTTTGTAAAGACTCTGCCTCTTCTATACTCATATAAGGGTCATTTGTTGAAGCCACTAATAAAACTTCTTTTGCATGGAGGTTTGTTGGGATTTTTAATGGAAAAAAGCTTTTAAGTTCTTCAATTTTACAGTTCAAACTCGGAGATGCTACAAGATAAAGCTTTTGAATCTGTTTTATATCTTCCTCATGACAAAGATGAAACCAGAGTATGTTAGCCAGAGAATGACAGACAACTATGTCTGGATTGAAATCATCTAAATGCTGTTTTAACTCTTGTTTCCAGATGTTAAGGTCAGGAAAATCTTTGTTTGAGAGTTGTGGAAAACTGACAGTTCCATAGTCTTTTGCCAATTCGCCTGCTAACCAACTCTGCCAGTGAGGAAAATCACTTCCGCCCCATCCATGAAGCAATAAAACCTTTTTATTCATAAATCAACCAGTTTTTTTAGGATTATACATATTTTTTGATTAAGAGGTATACAAAGAAAATGTATAGTTAAGTATTCTACAGCAGTTTATACTTTGTTTATGTTAAATGAATAGAATATGACAAAGGATAAAAGATGATAGTATCAATAGTATTTGCAGCCGGATGTTTTTGGGGTGTCGAAAAACATTTTGAACATATGGATGGAGTAGTCCGTGCAGAGTCTGGATATGCAGGCGGAAATTATGCAAATCCGACTTATGAAGATGTGCTGAGCAAAAGAGGATTAATGCCTGACAGTACAACCAAAAACTATACGGAAGCTGTGAAAGTCACTTATGATAACTCAAAAACGACAGCCGATACCCTTATAAAGTCTTTTTGGGAACTCCATGATCCGACACAGGCAGATGGACAAGGGCATGATATAGGAAACAACTACAGAAGTGCGATATATTGGACAAATGAAAACCAAAAAAAGATAGCCCAAGAGACAGAAGTGACCTATCAAAACTTACTTACTAAAAGTGGTTATGGGAAAATTGTCACAGAGATACAGCCCTTAGATAAATTTTACTATGCAGAGAATTATCATCAAGATTATTTACAAAAAAATCCGAACGGGTATTGCCCAAACCACAGTACAGGTGTGAAATTTAAAAAAGATGATATGAAAAAAGATGTCACGCTTCCACTTGGAGGAAAAGAGATTGTGGTTATAAAATCAGAGTCTTACTGTCCTTATTGTGAAAAATTTGCCACAGATGTGAGCTCACTTTATAAAGGCTCAGTTCCTCTTAGAACAGTTGTAGCTAGCAGTTTAAAAGGTTTTAATATTACAACAAAACTTTTTTCTACTCCTACTATACTCTTTATAGAAGATGGCAAGGAGATCATGGCACATATCGGTTATATGGATGCAAAAAGTTTCTATGAGACCTTGGGAGCTTTTAAGCTTGATGAAAATTCTGAGAGTTACCATGTAGCTTTTAAGCAAGGAACAGATGGCAGATATTGTAAACAGTATGATATCTTTAAAGATACTCCGGATGGGGTATTTATAGATAAACTCTCCGGAGATATCCTGTTTGACACTCGTGATCGTTTTCATTCAGGTACAGGATGGCTTAGTTTTTATAAAGCGGTTGACAATGCTACCATAGAGAAAAATGATGATAGTTACGGGATGCAGAGAGTTGAGATAATCGCTAAAAAAAGCGGAATCCATTTAGGTCATGTTTTTCCAAGAGAAGATGGCAGAAAAAGATTTTGCATAAATGCCACTGTTTTAGAGTTTGTGCCTAGGGCTAAAATAGTTTCATCTGCTAAAAAGTAAGAAATTTGTTACGTGCAGGTGCTTTAGTTTTTTTAAGTATAATTTTATAAAAAATAATAGGAATTATTATGTTAGACGGTACTCAGAGAAAAAATATTAAACATGGACAAAGCGTTGCAATCGTTTTAAAACAAGATCAGCAGAGCGGATTGCTAACGGATGGGATAGTGCGAGATATACTTACTAAATCACCAAATCATCCACATGGGATAAAAGTTCGTCTCATGAGCGGTGAAGTCGGACGCGTCAAAGAGATATATTAAGCAAATATAAAATAATGGATATGATAACTTTTATTGATATAATGATGCAAATTCTTATAAGTTGGTCTCTCTATGTTTAAAAATTTAATTGCTATTTTTGGTTTAATCATCATCATCATCATAGCAGTTTTGTTTTATCTGAAATTTGAGGTTAAAGAACAAAAATTGGATAATATCTTAGACCAATGTACACTTTCTTTGGAAAAAAAGCTTAAAACTGAGCAGATGAATGCTTTGGAAATAGCCTTGGTTTTATCTAAAAATGATGGTTTAGTGAACGCTTTGGAAAATGATGATGAAGATTTAGGCTATAAAATCCTTTCAGACATCATGGACAGTCTAAAGCAAAATGTACATAGAACAATCAGAACCCAAATGATTACAAGTGACTTACATGTATTCGCACGGAGCTGGGATGATGTATATGCCGGTATGCCTTTAGAAGATTACAGAACTGACCTCAATTACATAAAAAGCCATAAAGCACCACGAACATCCATAGAGGTTGGCAGAAGATTAGGTATTAAAGCAACCGTACCGATTTACAAAGACAATGTTTTACTGGGGTTTATAGAAGTTATAGATTTTTTTGAAAAGATCACTGATTACTTTCGTGAGCAAGGGATAGATTTATACGTATTGCTGGATGATAAATACTATTCAACCGCAGTGTTTATGCAAGAAAATTTAACTATAAAAAATTATATAGTAGCAAACATAAATTATAATACAGGGCATATTAAAGTGCTTGAGAAGATAGATTTTAAAGAGTTACAGGCCAATCGAATCCTGTCATCTAAAAATAGGCATATATTTTTTGAATCTATGCATAATGGAGAAGGTGAGGCAATAGGTGCTTTTGTCTTTGTTCTACCTGATAAATATTTAGACTATTTTCGTTCCCCGGAAGATGACATATCATTTTTGATCAATGTAACAAGAAGCGACTTATATGCTGTAGAAAAACAACAGTTTCACAATGTGTACAGTAAAAACAGTGCATCTGAGTTGTTATATTTAAAAGATAGCATAGCAAATGAAGACAGGATGGAATTTTTACAAGAGGCGTATAAAAAGCTTGATACTTATTCTAAAGATGAGCTGATACAGCTGATGCTGGAAAATAAAAGTGTTAAAAAAATTGATGGAAAAATAAAATGAAAATATTACTGCTTGAAGATGAATATTCATTACGCATAAGTATCCAAGAATTCCTAGAAGATATCGGATACGAAGTTGACTGCTTTATGAATGGAGAAAAGGCTTACGATGCTGTTTTTGATAAGTCCTATGATATTTTACTTTTAGACGTAAATGTTCCAGACTTATCAGGATTTGAACTTTTAAAAAATATACGACTGGAAGGGATAGAAACCCCTGCCATATTTTTAACAGCTATGACTGATATGCAAAATCTTAAAAAAGGGTATGAAACAGGGTGTTGTGATTATATACGAAAACCTTTTGATTTAGAAGAGTTGGAGATAAGACTCCACCAAGTCATTAAAAGTTTTTATTTTAATGATAATGAAGTTGTTAATTTGGGCAAAGGTGCAAAATATGATGTAACCAAAGCCAAGCTTACTATAGACGAGAAAGAAATAATTTTGAGAAAAGCAGAAAAAGATATTTTAGAGTTACTGATAAAAAACAAGGATATTGTCGTCTCAGTTGAGATGTTTCAAGATGAGATTTGGGGTGAATATGTTGAGCCGGCAACTATCAGAGTGCAATTAAAAAATCTTCGTCAAAAACTCCCCGAGGGGATTATTCAAAACAGAAGAGGTCTGGGGTATATCATTGAACGATAGCAAATATGCGATAAAGAATGCTTTAATATATACAACCTTGGTGTCTGTTATATTATTGACCCCGCTATTCTTTTATTTTATATATATGAAAAATATCCACTCCGTTCAAAATGAGTTATTCTTAAAACAGCAATCACTTCTCATCATAAAATCTATGCAGGAATTTAACCAAAATGATGAGTATTTTGAATATCCTAGGTTTAAAACATTTGAGTCAGGCTTATATGACAAAAATTTTAAACCGATATTTTCCTTGATTAAAGGTAACCTAAGTAATTTTAAAGAGGGTTATTATCTGGATGAAAGTGATGCGTATCTGATTACTAAACTGCCAAAAGGCAGATATTTTAGTGCAGATTATCTGATTATTAAAAACAGAGTTTCTTTTGCCGTAGTGTATGAGAAAGTCGTGCTGATTTTATTTTCAGTTGTTATCTTCATATTAATGTTGAGTATATTCTTTTTAAATCGCTTTGCTCTGCCTTTTAAAAGGATTAATGAACAATTGGATAATTTTATTAAAGATTCCATCCATGAGATAAATACTCCCCTCTCTATTATCAATGTAAATATTGATTTATACAATCGTAAAAATCCACAGAACAAATACATGCAAAGAATGAAAGCAGCAGCAAAAGTCTTATCCAATATTTATAATGATATGGATTATCTTGTCAAACACGATAGGGTTGAATATGAAAGAGAACAAATAAATTTGTCAAATTTTTTAAAAGAGAGGATAGAATATTTTTCAGAAGTAGCTTTAATGAAAAATATAAATATTGTAAGTGAGATAGAAGATAGCATAACAATTCTCATGAATCCAAAGCAGTTAAGAAGAGTAGTAGATAACAATATTTCCAATGCCATAAAATATTCATATGAAGAAAACAGTATCAGAGTGTCTCTGGATTTAAAAGCAGGTTTTTGTTATCTGAGCTTTAAAGACAGCGGTGTCGGGATTGAAAATGTAGACCAGATATTTAAAAGGTATTACAGAGAAGATACACTTCAAGGCGGTTTTGGAATAGGACTTAATATTGTCAGTTCTATTATAAAAGAGTATGAAATAAAATTAGAAATACAATCAGAACTAAAAAAAGGGACTACCTTTACCTACATATTTCCACAAAAAATGCTTTTATTATAAGAATTTATACTCAAAGTACAATATTTTACACATATTTTACACTTTAAAGTTAGACTTACTCCAATATTTAACAGGAGGAAGAAAAATGAGAAAAACTATAGTGATGTCATTGCTTCTTGGGAGTTCAATTTTCGCTGCTGATTATAGCGGCGTTATAGAAAGCCCAGATGCAAAAAAAATTATAGAAAAAGATTTATTAGGTCCCGTAAAAGTTTATACAATGCCCTCAGGCTGTATAACTACTGATCCAGAAGCGATAGCTAGAGGAGCTTTTATTTTTCATAACTTAAATGGAGAAGCAATAAAAGGCAATCCTCCAAAGGGTTTAAGTAAAACGGATGCCAAAGGTAAACCAAAACAATATGGCAACTGTGTAGCTTGTCATAATGTAGAAGGTGCAAAAGGTGGTGGAAACATTGGTCCTGATTTAACAGGATATAAAGCTAGCTTTATCGATTCACATGCAAGAGACAACCAGTTTGTGTATCAAAAAATTGCTGATGCCCGAGTAGATAGTCCAAATACTCACATGACAATTAACTTAACAACTAAGTTGTTTAATGAAAGAGAAATATGTGACATAGCTTCATATATCGTATCTCCAAAATAGATAAAAAGGAAATTAAATTATGCAAAGAAGAGATTTTTTTAAAAAACTAGGCACAGTTGTCGCTGTAAGCGCTGTTGCTCCTATGATGAGTTTTGCTGCTGATGAAAAGAAGCCAAAAGGACCTAATGAGTTTTCATATGAAAAAGCTGTAGAAGCTATTACAGATGGTAAAGGTGCTAAAACATCTTCAAAAATCACATTGAAAGTACCTGAAATTGCTGAAAATGGTGCTGTTGTTCCTGTATCTGTAACTGTAGACTCCCCAATGAGTGAGAGCGATTATGTAAAAGCTATACATATTTTTGCTACTAAAAATAATAATTCACGCTGTTTAGCAGTTCATTTAACTCCGGCAAACGGTAAAGCAATGATTGCTACTCGTGTAAAACTAGGTGGAACTCAAGAAGTTGCAGCTTTAGTAGAGATGAGTGATGGAACATTCTTGACTGCAAGTCAAAGTGTAAAAGTAACTATTGGCGGATGTGGTTGATACCTCGCCTAAGTAAATTAAACAAAAAAAATAAAATATAAGGAATATAAAATGGAAAAAGTAAAATCTCTAATTAAAATCAAACCTAAAAAATACAAAGACGGTGAAGTTGTAAAGGTGAGTTTTATGGTTATGCATCCTATGGAAACAGGTATGCGTAAAGATAAAAAAACAGGCAAAATCGTTCCTGCAGAGTACATAAACAGTGTGAAGTTTGACTATAACGGTCAAGTTATTACTACTATGAATGTATGGGAATCATTGTCTGCAAATCCGGTATTTACAATATATATGAAAATAAATGGTGCAGGCAAACTTACTGTTTCATTTACTGACAATACAGGTGCAGTGAACGAAACAAGCACGAAGATTAAACCAAAAGGATAAGGGATGAAAACAGGTATAAAAATAGCACTATCTTTAGCCCTTCTTTCGTCACTCTCTTTTGGTGGTGAGCAGTTTGCTATGAGTGATTCTGATCGCGCTATGTACGCAGAAATGCTGGAAAATAATCCGGCAGATATTATGGTGGCTCATGGTGAAGAATTGCTCAGCGATATGGGTGGAGATGCTGGACTGGCCAAATATCTTGGTGTAAGTGAAAGCGAACTGCCAAAATATATAGCCGGTTTTCCTCGTTATATAGAAAAATTTGACATGGTCGTAGGTCTTGGTCAAGCTCTTCAAGCAATGATGCATGATACTGGGAAAAAAGTGTTAAAGCTCGATAGTTCAGATATGAATGACATGCTGGCTTATACAAAATCTATCGCAAATGATGAGCCAATCAACATTGATGTAAATGCAAACCAGCACATGAAAGATGCTTATGCCCTTGGTCAAATAACTTTTGACACAAAAAGAGGCGGCAGAGGATTATCATGCCTTAGTTGTCACAGTCCAGATGTAATCGGTACTATTTTAAGAACTCAGCCTTTACCGGATTTAGGTGTTAATAACTCAGGCGGTACATGGCCGGCATACAGAATGACTAAATCTAACCTTACAACACTTCAGGGTCGTATGCAGGGATGTATGAAAAATGCTCTTTTAGCAGTTATCCCGTTAGGGTCTCCTGACATAGTTGCTTTAGAAGTTTATGTTACAGATAAAGCTAAGGGTAAAGCTATAGCAATTCCCGGCTTAAAAAGATAGGAATACAAAATGGAAATTTCTAGAAGAGACTTTATGCATATAGCGGCGATTTTTGGTCTGGGTGCTGCAACAAGCTCCATGGCAAGTTCGAAAACACCTGCGCAAATATCGCTTAAAGATATATATGATTTCAAGGCTACAGGTAATTTTACATTACTTCACATGTGTGATATTCATGCGCATATAAAGCCGCTTTATTGGAGAGAGCCGTCAACTTTGATCTCTGCTCCAAATCTTGTGGGGACGCCGGGGTTTTTATGCGGTGAATCTTTTGCAAAACATTATGGGTTAGAGCCAAGCTCGCTAGATGCTTACTTTGACACACACATGGACTTTGAAGCATTGGCTAAGAAGTTTGGTAAAATGGGCGGTATCGCTCACATGAAAACTTATTTAGACCATGTAAGAAAAGAAAGAGGCAAAGAAAATGTTCTTTTCCTTGATTCCGGAGATACATGGCAGGGTACGGGCGTTGCGCTAAAAACCGGCGGCGAAGCTATCGTTAAAGCACAAAACTATCTTGGTGTTGATGTAATGGTTGGTCACTGGGAATTTACTTACGGTAAAGAGAGAGTTAAAGAGCTTATAGAGATGCTTGATGCTAAGTTTATTTCTCAAAACGTAGTCGGAGATGATTCATTTGCTGATGACTATGAAGAGCTGATATTTGAGCCGTATACAATTCAAGAGAGAGGTGGTGCCAAGATTGGTATCATCGGTCAGTCATTTCCTTTTACATCTACTGCAAATCCTAAAGAATTTACAGAAGGTTGGAGTTTTGGTTTGAGACTAGATACGCTTCAAGAGTATGTAAATGAATTAAGAAAAGAGCATAAAGTTGACTGTGTAGTCGTTCTTTCTCATGATGGTTTCAGTGTTGATCAGGAAGTGGCACGTCAGGTTCATGGGATAGATTTTATCTTAAGCGGACATACACATGACCCTTCACCTAAACCGATTGTAATTGATGGAACAGTTATCGTTATTGCTGGAAGTCATGGTAAATATGTCGGTCGTTTAGACATAGATGCAAAGAACGGAAAAGTACATGGCTATGAGTACAAACTTGTTCCAATAGCTTCAAATATGATTCCGGCAGACCCTGCAGGTGTTAAACTTGTGGATGAACTTTATGCTCCGTTTGCAACAGAGTTCAATGAAGTTTTAGGTAAAACAAAAAATACACTTTATAAACGAGATACTTTTTTCTCTACGTTTGACCAACTTATAAATGATGCAATCATGGATGAGATGAAGTGCGACTTGTCTTTTACTCCTGGGTATAGATGGGGAACAACAGTTCTTGCCGGCGAAGATATTTTGATGGATAATGTCTATGAGATGTGCGGTATCACTTACCCGAATGTTTATACATTTGAATTAAAAGGTTCAAAAATAGCGACTCTTTTAGAAGATATTGCGGACAATGTATTTAATGCAAATCCTCTTTATCAACAAGGTGGTGACATGAGCCGTCTAGGCGGTGTGACTTACAGTATCGCAGTGGCAAATAAAGCCGGAACAAGAATCTCCAAACTCATGATTGGAGGTAAGCCGATTGATTTAGATAAAACTTACATAGTTTCATCGTGGGGTGGGAATTTACAAAATGCTGGGGATAATCTTCAAAAAGATAAAATCAGAGCGGTTTATGATGTTACAAGAGACTATATAAAAAGACAAAAAGTTGTTGATGTAAGCAATAAAGGCAACGTTACTTTACTTGATTATGAATGCGGCTGTCCTACAAAAGGCTCTAGAGGCTGTTAGATTTGAGGTAACGGCGGTTCGAGCCGCCGTTAACATCTAAATATGCATATAATAGCACACATAAACACTGCTATTATGACATATTTTAATTAATTTATTAAGGATATAAAATGAAATTAGTAAAAATGAGTATTGCAGCAGCGGTTGCATGTATGGTAGTTACTTCAGCAAGTGCTGATGATGCAAAACCAAAGCGTGAATTAAAAGGTAACATGATGGAGGTGTACAACACACTTCCAGGCACTGCGGATAATATAACAGATGCTTTCGCAAACGGTGTTTTTTACGGTCGCTTAAGAATGAACTCTTTTATGTGGGATTGGAAAGATAATGATAATAACAGAGATAATAGAGCGTTAGGTCTTGGAGGTAGTTTAATCTACAAAACTGCAGCGTTTGCAGGACTTAGTGCTACTGCTGGACTTTACTATTCAGATAGCCCGTTTGATGGTCTTCGTGACAATAATGCAGATGTAGGAACGACAAAATCAGGTAAAGATACTTTTAGTCGTAAGAATGTAAGAGACAATGGAAATTGGGCTATGGCATCTCTTGCCCAAGCTTATTTACAATACGATTTTGGTAAAACTACAGTGAAAGCAGGTCGCCAAATATTTGAGTCTTTTTTAACAAAATCAAATGATACAAAAATGATTCCAAATACTTTTGAAGGTTTTAGCGTAGAAACAAAAGAAGTCCCAAAAACAACACTTAGAGCAGCTTACTTTTCTGCTCAAAAACTTCGTGACCACACAGAATTTCATGATGTAATTACTTTTAAAGATTCATCTGGTGATTCTTGGGCTAACAATGATGATTCAGCAGTGCACAAAGGTTTGACACATGCGAACTTTGTAGCAGCTGGTGACGATACTGAACATGCATTAATTGTTGGAGATATTAAAAATACATCTATAGAGAATCTTCAAATCGATGTTACTTATGCCGGAGTTCCTGATGTTGTTTCTTCTGTAACAGGTGAACTTAATTACATGATTGGTTTACCATCAGGTTTTTCTCTTACTCCAGGTGTCCGCTACATGAAGCAGATGGATAATGGTGGCGGTAAAGTCGGTGGAGCAAGTTTAAGCGGAACTGTAAATGCAGCTAATGAAGTTGCTATGGGATATACAGATGGCAGCTCTTTGGATAGTTCACTTGCAATGGCTCGTTTGGTTCTTAAAAAAGGACCATTACAAGTTCAGGTAGCTTACTCCGCAGTTGCTGATGAGGGAGATATTGTAGCTCCATGGAGAGGTTTCCCGACTGGCGGGTATACTCGTGCAATGGCTCAGTATAACTGGAAATCAAATACTAAAACTACGGAAGCTGAAGTAAAATATGACTTTGGTAAAGCGAACATAATCCCTGGTTTTAGTGCTATGGCTCGTTATGCTATGCAAGATTTTGATGAAGACAAGCAAGTTAGTGGTGCTGAAGCAGATAGCAGCATCTTACATATGGATTTCATTCAAAAAATTGCAACCGGTCTTGAGGGAAAACTTCGTATAGGTTTAAAAAGTGCGGATGATCGTGTTGGAAGCACAGACCAAGATTCTTACAACGAATACCGTTTCGAACTAAACTACTTATTTTAAGAGGTGATTATTGTGAGAACGCTTTTGACACTCCTTTTAGCAGCAATGCCGATGTTGGCTTTTGAATACGACTTGACCCCTTCAAAAGTGAATGTTAGCACTTATTGTTTCTTCGGGAAGCCTGAAGTTATGGACACTCACAATAACGGTAACATGTCCAACTCCTGTTTTGTAGATATGGGGACTGGCTATCTTGTCATAGATAGCGGTCCTACATATTTATATGCCAAACAAGCCTACGCTCTCATGAAAAAAATAAAAAATTTACCAATCTCGCATGTAATCAACACCCACACACATGATGACCACTGGCTGGGAAATGCTTACTATAAAGAAATAGGTGTAAATATTATAGGCTCCAAAGAGTTTAAAAATGAAGTAAAACCTGAAAAAACCAGAATGCAGATGCGAATAAGTAAAGAAGCTTACGCGGGTACTGAACAAATTTTTCCAAATATTTTTGTAGATAATAAAAAAGTTTTAGAGCTTGATGGTAAAAAAGTAACCATAGAAAGTGTAAATAAAAAAGCTCATACAAACAGTGACCTTTTCGTCTACATTCCGGAGTATTCAACTCTATTTGCAGGAGATTTGGTTTTTAACGAGAGAATACCGTCTATACGTGATGGGAATATAAATAACTGGATAGAAGCACTCGATACAATCAAATCGATGGATGTGAAGTATATTATAGGCGGACATGGAGAGATTGTAGATAAAACCTCAGTGGATGCCACCTACAAATATTTAACCCAGTTAAAAGAGAAAATCTCAAGTGCCATGGAAGAGGGTGAAGACCTTGATGATGCAGTAAACAGCATAACAATGGAAGATTTTAAAAACTTTAAAATGTATGATGGCATGCATAGACAAAATGTTGCTATCGCTTACAGAATGTTGGAGTGGGAACAATGAGTAAAATAGTTTTTTTGATACTAATCTCTTCATTCACTTTATTTGCTTTTGAATGGAAAACATATCAATCAGCTCAGATAGAGCAGCAAAAAACAAACAAACTTATTATGATAGATGTAGTCCGCACCGGATGCCACTACTGTACAGACATGGAAAAAGATGTATTTGAAGATAAAGAGATGGCAGAGTGGATAGAAAATAGATTTATACCTGTAAAGATGAATCTGGATGATGATGAGTTGCCTCTTGATTTAAAAGTGAGTATAACGCCAACATTTTTTTTCATAGATAAAAATGAAAAAGTTGTAAAAAAAGTGCCTGGTTCTTGGAATATAGAAGACTTTAAATCTTTAACGGAGAAGTTAAAATGAGGTACATTTATATACTGTTACTGCTGAGTTCTTTTATGTTTGGAGATACTGAGTTCGCAGAACCTAAACCATCTTTTGCCAATCCAAGACAGATTGTTTTTGCAATAACAGAAGACTCACCGCATGCGCTGGATCATATTTTAAGTGTTGCAAACAATGTTCTAGAATTTTATGGAACCGATAATGTGGAGATGGAAATCGTTGCATACTCTATAGGCATCAAATTACTGTTGAAGAGTGAAAAAGAGATTGCAAAGAGAGTGGATGCTTTGATGCAAAGTAATGTGGTTTTTGTTGCATGTCACAATACTATGAAAACGAAAAACATCAAAGAAGAAGATTTAGTTGAAGGTTCAGTTGTTGTAACTGCCGGAGTAGTTGAATTGCTTGAACGTGTAAAAAGCGGTTGGATATACATCAAACCGTAAAAAGAAAGAAAGAAAGGATGAAAATACAATGAATTTACAAACGATGAAAAGAGCAATTATTTTAATTGCAATGCTATTTACATGGGTAAATGCAAATGATAATATTTTAGTATATAAAATAGAAAATCAAAATCATAAAATAAGTGCTCAGACAGTTGCTGATGGCTTAAAAAACAGTGGCTATACAGTTGCTAAAAATCAGGATATGAACGGTCCTTATAAAAAACAGTTTGGAAATACCGTATTTGAGAGTTATAATCTAATGTCAGTGTACCATCCGGATTTTGCAAAAAAACTAGTCGTAAAATACGATAAAGCCGGAATATTCGTCCCATTTTCTATTGCTGTATATCAGCGCCAAAATGATGATAATTTATACGTAGCATTACTAAGCGCTTCCGCACAAGAAAAAATCTTAGATATTAAAGATGTGTTATTTAACGAACTCGAAGCACTGAACAAAAAGACAATGAAAAAGATTTTTCCAACAGCACAAGAGAGTTTTTTAAGTTATGAAGCAACAAATACAAAGAGTGAACTTTATACAAAATACTCCTTTGATGTAGATGACGAAGATGCAAATAGTGGATACGACGACATGATGATGATGATGGAAGGCAACATGAAAACGAATGGTTTTGTTGTTGCCAACTATCTTGATTTTAATGCAGAGCTGAAGAATAATGGTATGAATGATTACATGTTTTACCATTCATATTCATTATGCAAATTAAAAATCATTTATGAGTTATCTAAAGCGACACCCGAAGCAGGTGCCTTTGCGCCGTGTACTATGGTGATTTACCATAAAAAAGGGAGCAATAAAACTGAGATTGTCTCACTTAATATTAACAGTCTTATTTCTATGTTATCATTAAAAGATAAAGAGTTGCTCAAAATGCTGGATGATACGCAAGCAGATATGACGACAATTATTCAAGATTCAACTGAATAAGTTAAATTATAGAGAGGATTAAGATGAAAATATTATTACTGCTAATATCTATCTGGGCATTTTTAAGTGCAGATGTTGTTAAAAAAGTAGTCTTTGATTTAACAACCGGAGATATAAAAACGTTTGAGAAAAAAGTGCTCTCAGGCATTGCTCATCAAAAAGCATACTATGAAGGTAAACTTGAAGAACTTGAGGTTACAGTAGTAATACATGGAAATGCATATAAATTCTTTGTGAAGGACTTGGACTCATCAACTTTTAAAAATGATAAAGAGTTGCTTAAATCGCAAAGTGAGTTAAGCAAAAGAATCAGGACTTTGTTTGATACTTACGATGTGGAATTCTTAATATGCGCGGTAGGTATGAAGAATTTAAAAATAGATAAAACAAATATATATGATTTTGTTAAAGTGGTTGCAACCTCAACAATCGGCCTCATAGATAAACAAAATGATGGATCTGCGTATATACCAATCAACTGAATTCATTATGTTCCAGCGCTTATATGATATACTCACTTTAAATCGATAGAGCGAGGAATAAAATGGAAACTATAGATGATTCGAAGTATTCAAAAAAGTATTCAAAAAAAAACTTTTTCAATAAATTATCCGGATATGCTAAAGTCGCCGGCGCTGAAGTTGTAGAAACTGCTTTAAAGTTGTATTATTCAGCTCAAAGTCCCGACACTCCGACATGGGCTAAATCGACTATATATGGTGCTTTAGGTTATTTCATTTTTCCTATAGACGCTATCCCCGATATTACTCCTCTGATTGGCTATAGTGATGATTTGGGAGTTTTAGCAATGGCTTTGGCTACCGTAATAGCATATATCGATGAAGAGGTAAAGAAGAAAGCTAAAAGCAAAATGACAGAGTGGTTCGGCTGATTTAAAATCATCAGCAAAATAAGTTTGTTTTAAATCTATCCTGATACCATAAAAAAGAAGGGATATAAAATGCAAATTAGTACAACAATATTTGAATCGGCAAAAAATGTAGCCGCTTCATGGCAAAGTGAGATTGACAGAAGCAGAGAAAGAAGTGAGAAAAAATTTCATGAGATAATGAAAAGAATGCTGAAAAATCCTATGAATAAGATTTTTCTTATCGAGTTACTGGATCAAAGTTTTCGCGCTCATAACTCCAAACGAATTGCAAATCAATTAGAGTACATATTTTCAAAGTATAAAGATACAGATATCTTTACAGATGTTGAGGAGTTGCTTGTATGGTCGTTTCGACATATTGGGATTTATATGCCCGATACCTCTGTCGAACTTTTTATCCAATATCTTCGTCATGACATCAGTCAAATAGTTATAAAAGGTGAAGATTCTCCACTAAACAAACACCTGAAAAAGCGACGCGAAGAGCACACCAGAGTCAATATCAACATCATTGGTGAAATGGTCTTAGGTGAAAAAGAAGCCCAAGCCAGAATACAAAAATATATCAACGCATTAAAAAATCCACATATAGATTATATCTCCATAAAAATCTCCACTATATTTTCACAAGTCATTCCTGCCGCGCATGTCTGGAGTGTCGATGAAATTTCAAACAGGCTCGAACGTATTTACTCAGCAGCGATGCAAAACACATTTCTCCATAATGGCAAACAAGAGTACAAGTTTGTCAATTTGGATATGGAAGAGTATCGTGATATAAATATAACTATAGATGCCTTTATGCAGACCCTCTCAAAAGAAAAGTTCTATTCACTTGAAGCGGGAATTGTTTTACAGTCTTATCTTCCAGACACTTTGGAAAATCTCAAAAAACTTGTAACTTGGGCAAAAAAAAGAATCAACAAGGGTGGCGTACCGATTAAAATCCGCTTGGTAAAAGGTGCAAATCAGGAGATGGAACTTACAGAAGCGAGCATGCGTAACTGGCCTTGTGTGACTTACTTGAACAAAGCCGAGACTGATGCAAACTTTAAAATCTTAATGGATTATCTCATCGATGAAAAAGTGGCTCCCTATGTACATGTAGGTATAGCTTCGCACAATCTTTTTGACCATGCCGTAGCAATGTTGCTTGCGCGTGAGAAAGGTGTTGAAGCTTACTGCAGTGCCGAGATGCTCGAAGGGATGAGCGAGACAGCATACCATGTACTCAAAAAAGAGGGCTTAAATGTCATCCTGTATGCGCCGACAGCGACGAAGGAGACGTTTACAAATGCCATTGCTTACCTTGTCAGACGCTTTGATGAGAACACTGCCGAAGAAAACTTTTTACGCCACAGTTTTGGACTACATGTAGACTCACCTGCTTGGAAAATACTTCTTAAAAGTTATGATGATTCCATAGAAATTCTGCCTCAAATTGCCCTTAGTCCTTTTCGTACCCAAAACAGAAATACAGAAATTTTAAAATCTGAGTCAGACATAGAAAACTACACTTTTAAAAATGAGAGTGATACTGATTTTTCATTGCTGCAAAACATAAAATGGGCAGAAACTATCAGTGAGAAATGGAAAAATATCTCAAAAAATGGCGGTTTTCATGCATCTGCTGTCGTTGGTGGAGAACTTATAAAATCAGAAAACAGTGTGGATGTAATAGATAAATCCCAATACCATGAAAAAGTGATTGTCGGAACTTATACAAGAGCATCTCAAAGTGACTTAGAAAAGGCAGTGTCCATTGCAAAAGCTGATGTTGCGGGTTGGCGTAAACTCAGTTCAATAAAGCGACAAAAAGTTCTAATGGATGTGGCACAGGAGTTTAGAAAAAGCAGAGCTGACCTAGTCGGCATTGCAGCGGCAGAAGTGGGCAAAGTGTTTTCAGAGACAGATGTTGAGGTTTCAGAAGCGATAGATTTTTTAAACTTTTACCCTTACAGTGCCCAAAAACTGAGAGCCCTTGATGGAGTGGAAGCAGAAGGTAAAGGTGTCGGTCTTGTTATAAGTCCTTGGAACTTTCCTATTGCTATCCCTGCCGGCGGTATAGCCGCAGCATTAGCGGCAGGAAATACTGTTATTTTAAAACCTTCGTCTGACGCGGTACTTTGTGCATACAGACTTTGTCAATGTTTCTGGGACGCAGGTGTGAGTAAAAACACTTTACAGTTTGTTCCATGTAGCGGTAAGGAAGCAGGAAAGCATCTTATAACGAACAGTGATGTGGATTTTGTGATTTTTACCGGTGGAGAGACAACGGCAAAACAGATAATAAAGAGCCGTCCTGACATTCATCTGAGTGCTGAGACAGGTGGTAAAGATGCTACCATAGTCACTGCCTTGGCAGACCGTGATCAGGCAGTTAAAAACATAGTAGCATCTGCTTTTAACAACTCCGGACAGAAATGTTCTGCGACCTCACTTTTGGTTTTAGAGCGTGAAGTGTATGAAGATGAAAACTTTAAAAACATGTTAGTTGATGCCGCCTCATCTTTACATGTAGGCTCAGTGTGGGAACTTCATAACCGTATAGGCTCAGTAGTGGATTTCCCCTCAGGTAACCTAAAAAATGCTCTCTCACACTTAGATGAGGGGGAAGAGTGGGCGCTTGAACCATCATACGCAGATAATAATCCCTACATGTTAAAACCGTCCATCCGATGGGGAACTTCGCGTGGTGATTTTTGTCATATGCATGAGCTTTTCGGTCCGGTTTTAAGTGTGATGTGTGCCGAGAATCTTGAAGATGCAATCGACATCGTAAACTCTACGGGTTATGGACTTACCTCCGGTTTGGAGAGTTTGGATGAGAGAGAACAGGAGATATTTAAAGAAAAACTCCACGCCGGAAATTTATATATAAACCGAATGACAACCGGTGCTATAGTTATCCGTCAGCCATTTGGCGGCATGGGAAAATCTGCGATAGGAAGCGGTAAAAAAGCAGGAGGGTTTAATTATATATCGCAATTTATGAAACTGCATTTTGAAGAGGAAAGTTCTGAGAATCTCTATGCTGATAAATTAAGACCTCTCTTAGAAGAAGAGAATGACATTGCATACTCTCTTGAAAAAACGTTAAAACTAACAAACGATTTCACTCATTGGCTACAGACCCATTTTAACAAAGAACATGATTATTCAAACATCAGGGGGGAAAGTAATGTTATACGTTACATCGGGGTAAAAAGTGTCCTGTTCCGCTTTGATGAAGATGATATTTTATATGAGATGTTAGCCTCTATCGCTGCCGCAAAAATGGTAGGTGCGAAAGTTTATGTCTCAATTCCCAACAACCCTAAAAGTGAAGGACTGCTTTATCTGATAGAGAAAAAATCTTTCTTGCTTGAGAACGATGACACCTTTGCTTTGGAAGATGAAATTGCTCTGGAAAAAGCGATGCTGAGCGTACAGAGAATCCGCTTTTTACAGCCTCCAAAGATTGCCATGTGTGAAGCTGTTGCAGAGTATGCTTTGTATATTGCAACGGAGCCGTTTATGGAGCATGGGCGTATTGAACTGATGCATTATTTTATTGAGCAGAGCATATCAGACAGTTACCATAGATATGGAAATTTAGGGCTTCGTGGTCTCGTAAAAGAATTGGAAAAATAATGGAAATACCGGTAATTATTTCATTTACAGCATACATGTTAGTGATGATAGGGATAGGGTTTTATTTTTATTTTAAAACAGATGACCTAAGCGATTTTGTTTTAGGCGGAAGAAGTTTAGGACCAGGTGTCATGGCACTCAGTGCCGGAGCCTCAGACATGAGCGGATGGCTGCTTTTAGGACTTCCTGGCATGATGTACACACAAGGAATTGTTGGAAGTTGGATTGCCGTTGGTCTCATCATCGGAGCATATCTCAACTGGAGCTATGTGGCAAAGCCTCTTCGTGTTTATACCCATCATCTCACAAATGCAATTACCATCCCTGATTATTTCTCGAACCGCTTTAACGACACAGGAAATTCACTTCGAATTGTGACAGCTGTGGTTATTCTGGTTTTTTATACTCTTTACACATCTTCCGGACTTGTCGGTGGTGCAAAACTTTTTGAAGCCACCTTTCATCTTGACTACGACACGGCACTTCTTATTGGAAGTTTTGTCATCGTGTCTTACACCTTTTTAGGCGGCTACAATGCTGTAAGCTGGACAGATTTTATTCAGGGGATATTGATGATGCTTGCCTTAGCCATTGTGCCTATGGTCGTTATTTACGACGTTGGAGGAGTGAGTGAGGGACTGAGAATTATAGAGTCTGTTGACCCGTCTAATCTGGATATTTTAAGCGGTGCATCCATAGTCAGTGTACTCTCTTTGATGGCTTGGGGACTTGGATATTTTGGACAACCCCATATTCTGGTTCGTTTTATGTCCATCCGCCACGAAGATGAGATGAACCGTGCAAAAACTATCGGCATGACTTGGATGATAATCTCAATCATCGGTTCATTGGCAGTAGGATTTTTTGGACTTGCCTATGTTGTATCACATGGAGTAGATCTTCAAGACAGCGAGAAAATCTTTATTACACTCTCCCAACTAGTTTTCAACCCATGGATTGCAGGATTTTTACTTGCAGCAATTTTAGCCGCTATTATGAGCACAATCGACTCTCAACTACTTGTTTCCTCTTCAGTCCTTACAAGAGATATTTACCATGTGATACTCAGAAAAGATGCAACTGACAAAGAGCTTGTATGGGTAGGAAGGTTCACGGTAATAGCCATAGCAGTGATAGCTTGGTACATTTCCACAGATGAAAATTCCAGTGTCTTAAAGCTCGTAGCATATGCATGGGCAGGTTTCGGTGCAGCATTTGGTCCGCTTGTCATCCTCTCACTTTACAATCACACTATTACTAAAAACGGAGCAATTGCGGGAATGGTTGTCGGTGCTGTGACTGTCATAGCTTACAAACAGCTCGAAGGCGGGATTTTTGATCTGTATGAACTCCTCCCCGGTTTTGTCGCTGCGTGGATTGCCATACTAATATTTAGTAAAATTGGTGCTAAAAATTCTGAAGATGTGAAAGTGATATTTGATGAAGTTCAAGAGAGATTGAGAGAGTCGTAAGATTGACTATATTGTATGCTATGATGTTTAGATTGAAAAGTACATCATAAAAGTGGAGATTCATTCACAGAGGTGTAATTCCTAGAAAGCCAATGTTATTAAGGATGGGACATGAATGTAACGATGGAAAAAGACCAGGTTGAATTAGTACAGAAGGTCAGTACTAAAGGTGAACAATTTTTCAAATCCATCATTGATGACATGCCCAATATGATTGGTTATTGGGATAAAGATTTACGATGTCGCTTCGCTAACAATGCATACAGCGAGTGGTTCGATAAGCGGTCCGAGGAGATTATCGGTATCACATTTCAGGAACTGGTAGGAGAAGATTTATTTGCACTGAATGAGCCTCATATTCACGGAGTCTTGGCGGGTGAGCCGCAACGCTTTGAGAGGACTCTGAAAAAAGTCAGCGGAAAAGTGGGTAATATCATCGGGCACTACATCCCAGATTTCGATGCTGATGGTACTGTCAAAGGGTTTTCAATTTTGGCCAGCGAGGTGACGGCTCTAAAGGAAATGGAGGCGCAACTCAAACTTTCCTCATGTGTTTTTGAAAACATGCTCGATGGTGTCGTGATTACCGATGCCAATGGGATTATCTTGTCGGTTAATCCAAGTTTTACCGAGATAACCGGTTATACGGAGAAAGAGGCCGTCGGACAGACACCCCGCATGCTTAAATCCAACCGACACGACCAAGAATTCTACGACTCCATGTGGAAGGAGATAAAAACCAAGGGTCGGTGGAATGGCGAGATATGGAACCGTCGCAAAGACGGAGGACTTTACTTGGAACGCATGACTATCAGTATGGTTAGCGATGGGGACGGTGAACCTGTTCGCTATGTATCGGTATTCAACGATATTACTGATCTTTGGCATAAAGATGAACACATAAAGCACTTGGCTTTTCACGATGCCTTGACCGACTTGCCAAATCGTACTTTGCTAATGGAGCGGCTTGACCAAAGACTTATCAATTCCAAGCGTGAACAGTGCAGTCTGGCGCTGATGTTTCTCGATCTTGACGGATTCAAGTTCATCAACGACAAGTTTGGTCACAATGTCGGGGACGATGTGTTAAAAGAGGTAGCCAAAAGGCTCCTGCTACTGGTGCGGCAATCAGATACTGTGGCCCGCGTGGGTGGCGACGAGTTCATCTTCTTTATCAACAATCCCAAAGGAAAAGACGAAGTTACGTATATCGCTAACCGTATTGTCAGTTCGATCAGGGAGCCTATGGAGATTCGCGGTGAAGTACTCCAGATAGGAACATCCGTTGGCATTGCCATGTTCCCAGATGACGGAAGTACATCCGTTGATTTAATCAAGAATGCCGACACAGCAATGTATGCCGCAAAAGGCTTGGGTAAGAATAATGTTAGTTTTTTCTCGCCTGAAACACTCAAAACTACACCCCTGTAAGTGAATCTCTCCTTCAATACGAGAAAGATATTAATGAAGTACTAATATCTCTAATGAATGTTTAATCCTTACAAATAAATTAGCACTGTTTTATAATTTTTTATAATTTTATTGTACAATCTGGATTGAAAGAAATCTATTACTACACTTTGCCAAAATACGCATGTATAAGGTGTGAAATGTTTAAACCAACGCTTTTTATCAAACCTATTTCAATCGTTTTCTTTTTAGGCATACTTCACTTTATTGTAGTTTTCATCTTCATACTTCCTAAAGTTGAAGAGAGTGTTTATAACATAGAAAAGAAAAATGCTATAGCAATTATGGATAAAATATCCTCTGTTAGTCATAACATTTACCAAGACATAAATTATTTCAAAAAAACTGCATTAGATATTCATAAAGAAAATCTCAAAGATAGAAAAAAAGAGCTATCCAATGCTCTTTACAAAATCATAGCACAAACCAAAATTGCTCAAACAGGTTATATTTATGTTTTTAATTCCAAAGGTGACTTACTTTATCATCCAGATAACGCTCTAAAAAATATTAATCTCAACAATATTGAGAATCAGCACTTTACTTTATTATATAAAGATCTCTTAAAAGCCTATAACAATTCTAAAGAGTTGCATTATTTATGGGACAAAGCAGATGATAAAGAAAACTATATCTATGAAAAAGTCTCTTGGATAGAGTATGTCCCAGAACTTGATTGGTATATAGTCTCCTCTGTATACCAATCAGAACTGCAAAAAAGTTCTATAGAGATAAAAGATTTCTTAGTCCATACCGCACTTTTTGTATTTGTGATTTTTATTTTTATAATCTCGATTATCTTTGGACGATTAGACAAATATCTCAAAGAAAAAGCAAGCGAAATAAAAATTCTAAAAGAGAGAATGGAAACAGCTCTAAATGCTAACAAAGATGCAGTATGGGAATTTAATGTTCAAAATTGGAATGATGGATACTTATCTACTAGATGGTTCGAGATATTGGGCTATGATAAAAATGAGGTACACTTAAATGCCTTTGAGCATTGGAAAGAAAGAGTTCATCCTGAAGATTTTGATGAAGTGATGGAAGAGGCACGAAAAAATCACGAAAAAGAAACTGACTTTTATGAGAGCATTCATAGAGTACGACATAAAGATGGACACTGGATCTGGATGCATTCTCGTGGGAACACAACTTTTGACAAAGATGGTAAAGCTACCCGTTTTATTGGTACTTTTACCGATGTAACGGAGAAAAAAGAGCTTGAAGATGAGTTGAAGGTTTATAAAAAAATTGTTGATTCAACCAAGAGTCATATGTCGTATATAGATACAAACTATGTCTATAAAGTTGTTAATCCAATGTACCTAATCGCACATAATAAAACTACAAAAGAGATAGTAGGTCATACTGTTTTGGAACTTTTTGGAGAAGATATTTTCAAAAACCTATTAAAAGAGAACTTAGATATATGTTTTAGTGGCAAAGAAGTTCATTACAGTGCTTGGTTTGAAATGAAAGTCGGTAAAGTTTATATGGATGTATCTTATATTCCACATAAAAACTCAAAAGGTAAAGTGCTTGGAGCAGTTATCAGCTCAAACAACATCACTAAACTTCAGACTACAGAAGAGGCATTGAAAAAGTTGGCCAATATTGATCCCTTAACAAAGCTTTACAACAGAAGATATCTTTTTGATATGGCCAAAAATATTATAAGTTTAGCAAAAAGAGAACAAACTAAAGTAAGTATGTTGATGATAGATATAGATAAGTTTAAAAAAATTAATGATACCTATGGACATGCTATTGGTGACGAGGTAATTAAAGATTTGGCTTCTTTTCTTTTAAAACAGACAAGAGCAAGTGACATAGTAGCTAGAATAGGCGGAGAAGAATTTGTTGTCTTGCTTCCAAACACATCAAAAGATTCTGCCGATAAATTTGCCGATACATTAAGAGCCTTTGTTGAAAAAAAAGAAGTGAGCATTAATGAAAATAAGTCTATTTCATTTACTATTAGTATAGGTGTTAGTGAACTTGACATTGAAAATGAGAAACAAATAGAGGAAGCATTAGCTAGAGCAGACAAAGCACTATATATGGCTAAGAAGAGTGGTAGAAACAGAGTTTGTTAAAATAGATTTAAATATTATGTGAAATAAAAAAAGGGCATGACTGATTTTATAATTGTAAAAACTTGTTTCATTGAGTTTTTATCTAAATGTACGACTTAATAAAAATTTCGAGTGCTTCAATCATACCTTTTCATGATGATAAACCAAGTAAAATCAAGTACTACTTTTCCGTTTCATTCTAAATTTTATCAAATAATTTATTTATTTCGCTTGTCTCTTATTCTTATCATCAGTTGAGTTTTTCTTTCTCCAGAGTATTCCATATCAAATAAATCCAAGGCCTTGATAAGGTCGCCCATCTTTTTAAACCCATAGTTAACTTGTGAGAAAGAAGAGTTTTTTCTTATGTACATAGATACATCTTTAACATCTGTCCACCCTTGCTCATCAGCAGTTATTTCAACACCTTGCTTGATTAAATTGATAAGCTTAAAGTCTTTTCTTATATCATAGTTGTTTCCAACATATTTAGTAACAGCTTCTGTCACAGCATGATGATTGTTGCTTTTAGAGAGATCTTCTTTTGTCTCATCATTTTTTAAACTGCTTAATTTTTCAACATAAATGAATTGAGAACATGCATTTACAAATGCCATAGGAGTTTTTGACTCTCCGTATCCATAAACAGTTAATCCGTCAGAGAGTATTCTTGTAACAATAGGAGTAAAATCACTATCGCTTGTTATGAGAACAATAGCTTCAAGCTCTTTAGTATAAAGAATATCCATAATATCGATTATCATAGCAATATCAGTCGCATTTTTCCCTTTTGTGTAGGCAAATTGCTGAATAGGTTTAATATTATAATCTTGTAAAATATTTTCCCAACCGTAAAGTTTTTTGTCTTTCCAATCTCCATAAGCCCTTCTGATATTTACAGTTCCATACTGCGATAAATCATCGAATATACTTTCTATATATTTAGCACTTACATTATCACAATCTATAAACATTGCTATGTTATTTTGATGCTGCTTTTTCATTCAAATTCCTAATTTAACTCATTTTTTTAAATAATCATACATGGGCAATATTGTACACAAAATATAAAGAGAATGAGAGAAAGCTTGACATTTATTATGTCGCCTGTTTATTAATACATACTATACTTTTATCATGAAAATCGTAATTTATATTATATATATCATTTTAATCACTAACTTAAATGCTTCTGCTACAGATGAGCAGAGAAAGCTGTTTGAAGAAAACTGTAATGATGGCAAATCAATCTCTTGTTACAATATGGGACTTATGTATGAGCATGGAGACGGTGTGGATAAAGATAATGAGAAGGCTTTATCTTTTTACATAAAAGCCTGTGATAAAAACTATTTTACAAGTTGCTCTAAAGCTGCTGTTTTATACGAAGAGGGTCAAGGTATAAAGAAAGATATGAAAGAAGCTTTCAAGCTTTATACAAAAGCTTGTGGAGGTGAAGATGGATTTGGATGCCATAATCTCGCTGTTTATTATTCAAAAAAAGAAACACAAGCTATGAAAAATATCTCCCTAGGCTTATATGATAAAGCCTGTGATAATGGTTATGCTCCATCATGCATATATCTTGGGCGAATGTATAGAGATTCAAAATCATTAACACATGACTATCAAATGGCTAAAGAAAAGTTTAATTTAGCCTGTGAAGCAAATAATTATTTGGGTTGTAAGGAATTAAGAATATTGGAAGAATCAGGTTACTAAACATGTTAGTCTCTTAGTTTCTTTATAAAAAAATCCTCCATTAAATTATGTTTCATAATTACACGACATAATAATTTAAATTAAATCTTATAATGTTTTTTATAAAAATCAACTATAACTATAGTATAAACGTACTTCTTGCATTATACTAGATTATAATGTTCACATATCTAAAAATACACATCGGAGAACAAGTGAAAAAAACAATTAAATTAGCAGTGGTAGCTGCATTAGCTTTAGGTGCAACTTCTGCATTTGCAACAAATGGTGCAACAATGATAGGATATGGTGCGAAATCAATGGGTATGGGTGGTACTGGTATCGGTATTAGTCATGGTGCTGAGTCTTCACTAACAAATCCAGCACTTATAACGTCAGTAAATGATTTTGAAGTATCTTTTGGCGGAACTTTATTTATGCCAGATATTGAGACTTCAATGGATTTAACCGGTACACGTACTTCAGATACAAGTGATTCCAATATTTTTATGATTCCAACAGTATCTCTTGCTTCTAAAATTAATGATAATTTCTATGCAGGTATCGGTATGTGGGGAACTGGCGGTTTAGGTGTAGACTATCGTAATAATACCAGTGGTAACTTTATGAATATGGTTACAGCTTTACAGCTTATGCAATTTGGTGTGCCTTTAACTTATACAGCAAATAATTTTAGTATTGGTATTACGCCAATTCTCCAATATGGTTCTTTAGATATTAATTATGATCAGGATGGGAATAAATCAAATGGTGTGACTGGCTCTGGGGTAAAATCAGACTTGGAATTTGGTTATAACATAGGTGCAGCTTATGAAACAAACGGCATCACAATCGGTGCTGTTTATAAATCTGAAATAGAGATGAAATATGATGGTGTGATGAGTACAGCTATTAATCCTATGTCAGCAGGTACATATACAAACAATACTCTTTCTTCACCGGCTGAATATGGTGTTGGTGTTAGTTATACTAACAGTGGGCACAGCATAGCGGTAGACTATAAAAATATTGCTTGGTCAGATGCTGAAGGCTTTAAAGATTTCCAATGGGAAGATCAAGATGTGATTTCAATTGGTTATGAATATTCAACTGACGGTTGGGCTGCACGTTGTGGTTATCAATATGCCGAATCTGCTGTACAAAATCAAACTTATAGTGGCGTGAATAGTTCAGGCCTTACAGCACCAATTGTTAATACGTTCAATTTACTAGCTTTCCCTGGTACTGCTGAAACTCATATTACTCTTGGCGGTACATATAACTTTAATGATAAACTATCTCTTGACTTAGCATATGTCATGGCTCCTAAAACAGAAAAAACATATACGGGGATGGGTATTGGTACTATTACAACGGAGCACTCTGAAAAAAGCCTCAGCTTCCAAATCAACTACGCTCTTTAAGAAATTTCTTTTTTAATTCTACAATGCCGTCCAACTTGGACGGCATACCTTACTGAACAGCTTTATCCCATCTTTTTAAAAACTCAATTCTACTATGTTTTACGCAACCAAGTCTCTGCTTATACTCCATATGCGGATGACCTAAGTTCCAAAATTCAAAACCATTATTTTCTAGATATTTTGATAACAAAACAAGTTGCAGAGTTCCGTAGTTGGCATACTTGTTTTCTCTTGAGCTAAAACCACTGAGACTTGTATATGTTTTTCCTATAATATACCCAACTTCGCCTGCAATCAATTCATTTGATGTTTTACAAACCAGTTCAATGGAGATAATCTTAAAACCTCTTTTTTCATCACTGCTTACATGTAGGTTTTTTAATAGCTCTACATAGTCTTCTTTGAGCCAATTGTATTTATGTTGACTAGAAAACTTCTCAAGCACCTCATTAAATCTACTGTTTATACTAAACTCATAACTACTTTCATCCATAAGTTTTTTTACTTTTTTGGATATATGAAGATTTTTAAAATCTAATATTGCGTAATTATATTGAAGTTCCGGAAGTAAAATCAAACCATCTTCAGTATCATAAGTTGTACTGATAAAACCGGCTCTGGCTAACTCAATATAAAATTCCATACTCCAGTCATCACTCCAGTAATAACTGTTTTTCGTATCTAGACAAATCTGCTGGAAGTAAGTTTCATCTTTTAACTTTGCAGATGTTATGTTGTATATTTGCGATTGTTTATTGATAACAACCCCTTATGTAGCTTTGAAATTTTTTCTGGGCTTATTTTGGCATTATATTATTTATAACAACCTTTTGGAGTATGTTCTATCATCATGAGCAAAGGTCATTTATGTCTAGCTTCAGTCTAATATGTCATAATTTCATCTAAATAAAATTTTAGGATTAACAATGGCACTTGTAACATTAACTGAAGAAAACTTTAACCAAACTATTGAAGAGAATGAAATAGTTATTATAGACTTTTGGGCACCATGGTGTGGACCATGTCGCTCTTTTGCACCAATTTTTGAAAAAATTGCACAAAATAACCCTGACATAACATTTGCAAAGGTAAATACTGAAGAAGAACAAGGTTTAGCAGGTTATTTTCAGATTCGTTCAATTCCAACAACTATGATTTTAAGAGATCAAATTGGTATTTTTCAGCAAGCAGGTGTTTTACCTGAAGAGGCATTTATAGATATAATCGGACAAGTAAAAGCACTGGATATGGACATGGTTCGTAAAGAGGCAGAGAAGCAATCGTCCGAGACTACAAACTAAATACAAAACAATTACGTGTGCCAAATATAGCTGGCTATGACTGCTAATAAATTTGGGAAAGCGCGTACATGTTAAAACGTTAAGATAACCGTTGGTTGTTCAAAACACGCGCTTGCATAATCAACTTATCCATCCCATAGGGATCAACAACATTGAAATAGATATTTCCATTGCTGTTGATGGCTATGCCTTTTCCTTTTTCTATAGTTTCTTCACCATTATAGTAATCTTTATTTCGATACTCAAGCAAGTAAGACTCTCCAACAACAATATTCAAATTTTTTAATTCTTCTTGTGTATGCGGTATAAAAGCCATTTTTTAAAGTCCTTCTCTATTTTTATATTGGATAAGTATATCAAGTAGCACCAATAAACTTTAGTAATAATTTCAAGAGTTATACATAAATTTTGTAATATTTAATTATTTATGAGGTATCATAAAAAAAATTTAGGAAATTTAATATGCTTACAGAGTATTCATTGGCGATAATCGCCCTAATAGTAGTTTTAGTGATTTTAATCATTGTCTTTGTCTTACAAAAGAAAAAAGAACCACTTTCAGAGGACTCTGAAGCAATTGAAGAGATTGTCACACACAAATTAGATGAAGAAGATTTATTTGGCGAAGAGGCAATAGAAGAACAAATAGAAATACCTACAAGAACCAAAGATAATACGCCAACATTTGCTAAACGAGAGATTCCTCCTCACGGTGAAATTTCAAGAGAAAATTTTAAAGAATTTGCTGGAGAGAGAGTCCTTGTTGCTGAAGACAATCTCATCAATCAAAAAATAATCAAAGGTCTTCTCGCTGACACCGGCATAGAAGTAGTCTTGGCAGATGATGGACAAATTGCTTTAGATATACTTGAGAGAGATAGTAACTTTTTAATGGTGCTTATGGATGTACAGATGCCAAGAGTTGACGGGTTTGAAGCAACTCGTCAGATTAGAGCAAATCCAAATTACAATCATATTGTTGTAGTTGCTCTTAGCGGTGACACGGCAGCAGATAATATTGAAAAAATGAAAGTTGCCGGAATGAGTGAACAGCTTGAAAAACCGTTAAAAATGACAGCGCTTTATGACATCTTATATGCTTATACAGGTCACTAAATAAGTTTTATTTTATTCATATAAGTGCGACAAATCTGAAACTAATTTCATCATAAAACTATAATAATCTTATAAAGTAGACCGGCGAGTAGTAAAAAATATTGAGTAAATTGTAATAAGAATTAGTTATGAAAAATCTCTGTAAGTATCGTAAATAAGGGGATTGTATAAAAAAGTGGTGGACCCTCAGGGATTCGAACCCTGGGAGGTATGACCCTCGCCGGTTTTCAAGACCCTTTTTAAAAAGCTTTAATGGCATAGAAAGCCGATAGAAGCGAGGTTTTGGACTATATGACCAAGTCTAAAATGTGTCTTTTTTCGGGCTCACAAAGCCAAACTTGGGTAGAACCCTATTGGGAAAGGCTGAGACAGTTTCGCTTAAAAAATTCTTTATTATCTGTCTCGATTATTCCAATAATTTGGATATCTATGATGATGAGCAGTTGCTATAATCAATCTATAATCATCCTCCTCTAACGAGTAGAACACACTATATGAAGAATAGCATAAACTAACGACTTAAACCTTGAGCACACATAGATGAATAACCTGGTTCCGCAGGTGCTGTATTTTCAATAATTATAAATGAGATTATTTCACCATTATTTGATATTAAATATCATCCTCGTCAATAAGCTTTTTATAAAATTTTGTATATTTCGTATCGCCTTCATCACGCGCTTTCATGGCACTTCTTGGGTGCTCGTTTAATTGACCAGTAATCATATATGGAATACTATACCCCCAATCAAGTTCTTTTTCCAAAGGAACAATAAATTTTTCAATAAATTCTAAAACAGGAATCAAATTATATTTAGGGTTTTTCAAAAAGCCGATGAGCAGTTCCATAGGACAGTTTCCAGCCCCTCTTCCAAGACCTGAAATAGTTACATCAAGATAGCTTGTTCCATACATCATCGCTTGAATTGTATTAGCATAGGCTAGTTGAAGATTGTTATGAGCATGAATACCTACTATTTTTCCGACACCTCTAGCCACTTTGACATATTTTTCTGCAAGTTTTTGGATTTGTTCAGGATGAAAATAACCGAAACTGTCTACCAAATAGATGATATCAACAGTGGTTTTGCTTAATATCTCTAATGCCTCATCTAGTTCGTCCATTGTTTTTGAAATAGCCATGATATTAACGGTTGTTTCATATCCTTTAGCATGGGCATCTTCAATCAACTCAATGGCTGCAGGGATTTGATGGATATAGGTAGCGATTCGAATCATATCGACAACTGATTCGCTTTTCGGAAGCAGTTCATCATTTACTACACGTCCTATATCGGACATGACAGCAATTTTTAGATCAGTATTATTTTCTCCAACGATTTTTCTAATATCTTCTTCACGACAAAAATTCCATTTTCCAAACTCTTCAGAGCTTTGCAGGCTAGGTGAATTATTCTTTCCAATCTCCATATAATCAATACCTGCTTTAACACATGTTTCATAGACGCCTTTGACAAACTCATCGGTAAAATGGAAGTTGTTAACAAGACCACCGTCTCGAATCGTACAATCAAAAACTTTTATATCTTTTCTCACACTTAAAATTGATCCCTCTTTTTCACTCATCACATTATCCTGTTTTTTATGTTGCCCGCATTTTACTATATATTGCCAATTTTGTCACGTTTCTGTATAGTCCATAACATTCACCTCCGTATTGCCAATTGCTCATGCAAGAGCTATCTCCAATATCGAAAGAGTTTGTGAAATTACTATCCTATTTGCTTTAACTTTTCTTAGTTGGATATTGGAATGATACACGGTTTGCGGTACCAGCGGTCACAAGTTCGAATCTTGTCGTGCGCACCATACTTACTTAATAATTATTTCCCACACATTTAATTCTTAACTTTTTTTCTAGTATTCAACAAATATGTAATTTGTTATACCCATTTTGATCTATCTAAAGTAATTTATTTCATAAAGTTTAAGAGAATACCCTATAAACAGCACCTGCGATCGCGGTGGTGTTTGTTACTTTAAAATCTAAGTCATCTCATTTATAATCTTCCAAATACTGATGTTATTTACCAGCGGTCATGTTGAGTTTAGCTCAGATTTGACTCGGTTGTTTTTTATGATATTTATGAAAAGTTCCAAAACCTACAGGTTTTTGAGCTATTAGAGAATTAGAATATTGACTTAGTAATACAAATGGTGGGAAAGTGTCACTTACGGACCAAAATTCCGCAATTAAATCCAAGATAACACTCTCCCTTTTTTAAGTATTTCAGTATAAGATTTTTTTTAGTTATATTCCTCGGCTTCCACTCTGTTTCTTCCATTTTCTTTTGCACGATATAAAGCATCATCGGCTCGTTTTATCATAGTCTTTTCATCATCGCCTGCATGATATGAGCTCACTCCAAAACTGGCAGTTTTGTGTCCTGTAAATGAAAATTTAAATGAAGACACCATCTCTCTTAATTTTTCAGATAATTTAATAGCACCATCAAGGTCTGTGTCTGAGGATAGTATTAAAAACTCTTCACCTCCCCATCTGCCAACAATATCTGTTTCTCTGGCATTGTTTTTTATAATTGCCGAAAACTCTTTTAAAACATCATCGCCTGCTTGGTGTCCCCAAGTATCATTTACAAGCTTGAATAAATCAATATCAATAATAACTACAGAAAAAGGTGTATTATACCTTCCTGCTGTCGCTAGTTTCATAGCAAAAATCTCGTCTAACTTTAGACGATTATAAAGCTGTGTCAGTCTATCCGTTACAGAAAGTTCCTCAATGCGCTTTTTATCTGTGATATCATGACGGATAGCCGCATAACTAATGGTTTCACCTTTTTCATTCTTGACGGAAGATATAGTAATATCTACCCAGTAAGACGAACCATTTTTATGCATATTTTTAATTTCGCCTTTCCATACATTACCAGCTTGTATAGTTTCCCAAAGCTCTTTATAAAGAGCTTGTAGCATATCTGGATGTCTTACAATATTGTGATTTCTACCAAGAAGTTCATCTTTAGAATAACCGGAAATATCACAAAACGCTTGTGAAGCTTTAATAATCTTTCCATTCAAATTTGTAGTAGAAGATATTACATTTTTGTCAATTATTCGCATGTACTCTTCTAATCTCAATTGAGACTGTTTACGCTCAGAAATATCACTATGCGAGCCAACCATTCGTACTGGACTCCCATCAACATCGCGACTCACTATAAGACCTCTATCAAGTATCCATTTATAAGAACCATCTTTGCACTTGACTCTGTGTTCATTTATATAAGTATTACTTTTATCTTCAATATGTGCTGTTATGTCTGCATAAACCTGTTCAATATCTTCCGGATAAATCCTATTTTTCCACTCATCCAAAGTTGAGTCTATCTCATCTTCTGCAAATCCAAGCATCTCTTTCCATCGTTTTGAAAAAAAGACCTCATTTGTCTTTAAATTCCAATCCCATAATCCATCTCCAGCACCTTCTAGTGCATATCTAAGTCTTTCTTCTGAATCCTGCAACTTTTGAGTAGCTTTTTTTGCAATTTGCACTGCATTTTCTTTCGTCTTAATTAATGAATTTAGCAATAAATATAGCAATAAAGTTAGAATCAGGATAAAACTTGGAATTATAAAAACAATGTAAATATCTTCACTTTCTAATATGCTATTTGTCTTAAATAAAAGTGTCCAAGTGTGCCCATTAATTGTCAGATTTGTTGTTTTATACACTAATGTAAACTCATTATTAGTATTGGAGTCAAAGAGAATACTTTGTTTTGTAGGGAGATTACCATCAAAAATTTCAAAATGTATGTGAGGAAACATAGTGCCCAAAACACCATCCATAAGGTCGTTTGCACGAAATGGAGCATATACAAAGCCTTGAGTAGCCGAAACTCTATCTTGAGGGGTGGCTAGCTTTGAACCTTTTTTGTATACCGGTAAATAGACCAAAAAACCAGCCTGAATATTTGTGTCAAATTCTTGAACAAGTGTAATTTTACCAGAGAGTGTTGCTTCTCCACTTTTCATTGCTTTTAACATAGCTTCTCTACGTACTTTTTCAGAGAACATGTCATAACCAAAAGCTCTAATATTACGCTCGTCAAATGGCTCTAGGTATATTATGGAAGTATACAGCTCCCTTTGTCCATCTGGATGTATTTTGAAATCAGCAAAGCCTTCTTTTTTTATACGCTCTTCATGTACAAGCTTATTCTGTGGAAAAACAACCTCAGAATAACCAAATCCCTGAATTCCTTTGAAGTTATCATTTAGTTTGTGATCTTTGACAAATATTGCCCATGCATTGCGAGAGACACTATCCGAAGCATTAAAGAAACCAACACCGCTTCTTAAAACTTGCTCATATGCTGCCATACGGGCTTCTACTAGGACAACTATTTCATTACTTGCTAATTCTAGGTGTGAGTTTTCCTTTTCCTCATAGTAGTGATAGGTAAACCACCCAACGAAGATGCTGACTGAAATTCCAATAACAATTGTAATAAATGGTAAAAATTTATAAAACTTATTAAATTGAGAAGACATATAAAGCCTTTGATATTAATTTATATATTGTATCTAATTGAATTGTAATTTTTGAATAAAGCACCTAACTAATAAATTTCATATGCTCAAAGTATGCCAAAAAATACTTATATTTGGAACAACTTTTAGTAACAAGAAGGTTGTTCCAAATAGAGTTGAATTTTGGAACATGATGAAGTAGTCAAATTGACTACTTCTTTTTAGCTACATCTTTAATAGCTCTATAAATTGTATTACGAGCAACATGGAAGAATTTTGAAAGCCATGCTACAGACTTTCCTTTTTCGTGTTCCTTATAAATGACATTTTTCTCTTTAGTATTTAGAATAGCTTTTCTTCCAAACTGAACACCTTTTTTCTTTGCAGCTTCAATCCCTTCCTTAACTCTTTCATTAATGAGATCTCGTTCAAACTCTGCAATAGCACCTATCATGGTAAATAACAATCTTCCTGCTGGTGTAGTAGTATCAATATTTTGTTGAATGACCTTTAAATCAACTTTTTTATCTTCTAAAAACTTAGCAATATTTTGAAGGTCTATTACAGACCTTGCTAATCTATCAAGCTTTGTGATAAAAAGTATATCTCCTTCTCGAACAAAGTCCATCATAATATTAAACTGTTTACGATCAGCTTTATTTTTACCAGATTTTTTTTCAGAGAAAATCTTTACACAGCCAGCATCTTTAAGTTGATCAATTTGATTCTCAAGATTTTGGCTAGAAGTTGAAACTCTTGCATATCCTACATACATAGTAAATCCTTTTTGTTGAAGTTACTATTTATGACATATAACAAGAAGAGTTGTAAAGAACAAACTTTGGATTATAAATTAGTACTTATTTGCTATTTTAATCCGATTATCGTATAATTATAAAAAAGGAGGATACTTATGAAAACTAAAGATATATTTGATGTATTTGGTATTGCTCCATCTACATTGTCTGACTGGAGTAAAGAAAATAACAAAAAACATACTCTTGCGAAGTTACTTAAGAATATGAATATGAATGAAGTTAAAGATATCTTATCAAAGGAACTAAAGTCTCAATCAAAGCCAGTGATGCTTTTATCAACGGTAAACTGTTCTATAGGAAATAAAAAAAAGCATTTTACCTTGACTAGTTTAAAAAATCTGTTTTATAAAAAAGAGCCTTTAGATGTGTATGATAAATATGCACTTAAAACTATAAAGAATGAAGCATTAGAAGAAGAGATAGTTGATTTTAGAAACTACTATAGAATATCTCCTAAGAGAGTTGAAACAGTATTGGCTTCATTATGAAAAATGTTGAATTTATAAAAGAACATTACAGTGAACAGATAGATGCTTTAAACAGTTTCATTGAAGATGCTTACAGCTCTTTACCAAATCAAGACCACTCTACAATTAGATTTGGTGGTGGAACTGCATTAGCTATATACTATTTTCAACACAGGCTTAGTTTTGATATTGACTTATTTGTGACTGATGTACAAATATTAAACTACCTTAGTCCAAAGCATTGGATAGATGAAACAAATAAATTTAATACTAGCAAATACATTGATCTATCAAACCACATAAGGGTATTGGAGAAAAAGAATAATATAAAAGTCGACGTGTTGGTCTCTCAAAATGCTTCATCTGACTATTTACTAGACAATTCAAAAGTTATTTTTACCAGTGATGTATATGTTGAGAGCATAGAAGATATTATTGCTAAGAAAATAGTTTATAGACGAAACGATAATCTTACAAGAGACATTATAGATATTGCAATAGCTATAAAGTTAAAAGATGGCATCCTGCAAAATATGCTTGAGAGAGGCTTGATTAATAAACTAGATTTGAAAGAGTTAAAAACTTCATTGGAAAACTTGGATAAAACAACTTTTGAAGAAGAGATAGAAATTGTAGCGCCTTTTGAGAATTACATAAATGATTCTAAAAATGCTCCTGAGATTATAAAGCAAGAATGTCAAAAAATACTAACTTAGGTGTGCCTCTGTGGAGTTTGTTTGTTCCAAAAAGAACTCTTTGTGGAATACAATGGTTATGGGAAAGAAGATATTTTACTCCAAAGGCAAAAGATTTTAGCAAATAAAATTGTACGATTTAATCAGGTATATTACTTAAATCTGCAATCGTCTCTGAAATTTGTTCATCAGTAGAACTTTCCATCGATTCGATTGCCTCTAAGAGTTTGTAGGTTACTAGTTTTTGTTCAATTGCTGTTGGATCAGGGTCAACTAGGATCATAGTAAAACCTTGAGGAATTGCAAGGTCCTTTAATATTTTCGTAAAACCATTCTGACCAAGAGATTCTAATCGGTATCCACTATGTACATTGGCTTTTTCGGCCAATTCTCGAGAACTAAAAACTATAAGTGCCCCAGGTAAACCAACCACTCCGGCTAACTTACATTCGGATATCGGTGTTTCTCTTGTTCCGGAAATAAAAAAGTACAGCGGAAACCGAAATACTAATATTCCACCTGTCAATTGATATGTACGACTTCCAATAGGAACTGGAGAGCGCTCAGAACCATCAAAGGTTAAATCCTTGAATAGAACCTGGCCAGTTCCAGAATCACACTGTAATAAACAAGGTCCACTAATGAATGCGGGACCAGTAATCTGCCAAACTTTCTCAGAGTTTCGCAGGACCGCAATACTTGATTCATCTGATCTTAGCTCCCATTCCCCAAAGATAAGATTTAAGCGAGAAAATTTTATGCGATAGGGTAAGTCCATGGTAAGGTCTGCAATAATTTCTTTGGATGACTTAATTTTCCATTTTCGACCAGTTGAACTAATGTCATAGGCATCTGAATTGATCTTGATATCATTGTCTTCTATTTCAAATATTACTTTATTTGCTTCATCACGCAATTTCATCGAAATACGAGGAGGTGCCCCTAATTCTTCTGGGGGAAGAAACCCCATTAACTGTTCTCCGTCAATTTCACATATTGATGTACCAAGATTAAATGTTATGGGGCCTATGATAAATTGGGGCGAAAATTCACCTTCACTAAATTCGGTTGAGGACCAGCCATGGATAGTTGAATGTGGTTGAGCAATTGCATTTTGATATTCATCTTCTGTTAAAGTTCCTACCAGCTTTGCCCGATGATGCTTAGGACACAGCAGGGTTATCCCATCTGCAGTGTGTTCTGTGGCATTGTTGAATTCAGGATTAAAATGCTCATAATCGTAAAGGGCTGCACCGCAAACCACACAACCAAACCCAGCCCTCCGCCTTACCTCTCGCTTGACCTTTTCTGGGATATTTCGACTTAAACCATGCTTGTTTTTACCCATCTTAATTAAACCCTGATATACCCAGGAAAGAGTTTTTTGCCAATAAGAAAGCTACAAGCTGGTCTTCTTGCAGCTTTCTTAAAGCTCGTAAGTCTGTAGCAGAAACTAAAAGAATGCATGGCAAAAATGTCAAGATAAGGTAACGCATAAGCAAGCCTTGATAAATATTCTATCATTTTAACGAATTAAAATTTATAGTGAGCTGATTCAAGATTTTCTATAATCTCTTATTTTTAGAACAAATTTCAGTAACGAAAGGCTTGTTCCAAATAGAGTTGAGTTTTTGAACATTATGAAGTAGTCATATTGACTACTTCTTTTTAGATATCCTTCAAGGCTCTATAGATTGTATTACGAGCAACATGAAAGAATTTTGACAGCCATGCAACAGACTTTCCTTTTTCATGTTGTTTGTATATGACTTTTTTTTCTTTGTATGAAAGTATCGCTTTTCTACCAAATTTAACTCCTTTGAGTTTGGCAGCTTCAATTCCTTCTCTAACTCTTTCATTTGTTAGGTCTCGCTCAAACTCTGCAATAGCACCAAGCATTGTAAAGAGAAGTCTTCCTGCTGGAGAGGTTGTATCAATATTTTGATGTAATACTTTTAAACCAACATCTTTCTCTTGTAAAAACTTTGCGAATTCGTGTAAATCAATTACAGAACGAGCTAAACGATCGAGTTTGGTGACAAATAGCACATCACCTTCACGTATAAAATTTTTCATAATTTGAAACTGTTGACGATCAGTTTCATTTTTTCCAGATCTTTTTTCTGAGAAGATTTTTTCGCATCCTACAGTTTTAAGCTGTTCAATTTGATTTTCAAGACTTTGGCTTGAAGTTGAAACTCTTGCATACCCTACGTTCATTGTAAATCCTTCGTAATAATATTTTGACTATAGCTTTTAGAGTTCTAATTTATGCTATAATTCAAATAATTATATAAATAATTATACAAAGGATTATTATGCAAGCCTACAAAAGAGACGAGATGATTTCAGTCACTGATCTGCTCAAAGGATTTAAAATGACTCTTGAGAAATTGACTTCACATCAGCTTGATAAAGTTGCTGTAATGAAAAATAATAAGCCAGAAGCAGTAATAATAAGTATTGATGAGTATGAGCGCTTACAATCAAAACATTACTGGAATCGTTTGGATGAAGAAACATATTTGACAAAAGCTTATGAATCTTTAACAGATACAGATTCAAAAACAATGTCAATTGAAGAACTTGATAAAAAACTTGGTGAGATTATAGGTCGTCATGAATCTTGAATTTTTACCAGCATTTGTAAATAGACTTGAAGGATTCGTGGAAGTGATTGCTGAAGACAAGCCCTCAGCAGCTAGAAAGTTCCATAAAGAGATCATCACTGCATGCAAAGAGATACACAACTTTCCCTATAAGCATAGAAAGTCTATATATTTTGATGATGAAAATATTCGTGATCTTGTGCATAAAGGTTTTGTGATTATCTACAAAATTGATGGAGAGACGATAAGAGTTTTTGCTTTTATAAATCGCAATAAGTTTTCAGAATGAACATCTACATAGTTGTTCCAAAAAGAACAAATATTGGAACTTTTTCAATAACTTGAAATAACACTTACAAATGTGAATGGACTTTAAAATGATGAAGAGTAGTAGTATGAAAAAAAAGTCTTAGTTGGAATAAGTAATATTATAATGCAGCTAAATCTTAGGACATAAGAATCAAAGTTTAAATTCCTAAAAGATAGAATAAAAGTAGATTTTAAGAGATTAATATGCCAAGAGGTAGGTAGAGGTAAAGCATTTAGTGCAGATTTATTTTCTAAATATTAAAATCTGAACAAGATAAATTGAGATGAATTATGGCATGAAGCTAGTAAAGATCTTAAGAAAATTGTTTCAAGATTAACGCAAACGACAGAGAAAAACTTGATGAGAAGTTGAATTTAGATATTTAAGCAGTGCTGCTAAAAAGAATATATTATTTAGACAGCAACAATTTTAGAGCTAATTCGTAAAGTCAGTTTATTTATAGTTTGCTAAATATGCAATTTTAAATTCATTATAAAAATTTATACATATATCATTTATTATTAGTAATATATCAATATCAGATGTAAGCTCACAATGCCATTGTTCCTTTTGCTTATCCTTATCTTCTTTTGATATAGCAAATTTTCTAACCAACGGAAGTTGCTTATTAATATCTTTAATAACTCCATTTTTTAATACAAAAATAGTGTGACCATGTGCCAGTTCATGCCGTATAGTTCTAAATGTTTTTATTATTTTCCAATTTTTAAATTGTTTTATTGCTAATTTATCATTAGAAACTAAAGTTATATAGTCGGCTGCTTTATCCATATCCGTAAAATGCCCTTTATAATTAAAATCCGGGGAAACTTTTTCACCTTCATTACTTTGAATTTTAAAAGCCATTTTAACAATCATTTTTTCTAAATAAGCCATATGCTTGATCAACATAGCTTCAATGATAATTTTTGATGTTGAATCATGCTTCATAATATCTAAAGTTTTAACATCTTGTGCTCTAATGTCTTTAATATGCTCATAACTTTTATCTATTTGCTCTAAAGCAGTCTTATGACTTTTAATTAGTATGTCAATGGACTTTTTAAAATTATCTAATTCCATACCAATAAGATGAAAGTTTTTCACAATGTCCTTTGTAAAAAAATCAATATGATCATATCCAATCATTATATAAATCCTTTAAAATTATTACTTTGACAATTCAGAATATAAATTAATAGCTGCTATTATTGCTATTATAAATGTTAGCCATATAGAATGTCCTCTATAAAGTAGACATATTATAATTACTATATAACTAAAATCCAGTAATTGGAGTATATCATAATGAGGGATTTCTTCTATCTCATTATCTCTTATTTTTGGAACACGAAGCACTCATATTAGTTTTCCGTGTTCCACAACGTGTTCAAAAAGTAAAAACTACAAAGTTCCACAAACCTTAAGGGATTATGGAACAAAAAAAGTGAGCTTTTAAATTTTTGTGTGTTGGATGAGTGAACCATTGGTCTTAACTCCAAAAATATAGCACTCACGGTACTTTCTAGTACTTCGCTAAAAGTACACTGCCCTATTTGAGCAATTTCAGTGCAAAAAAACTCAGATTTCAAAAAAATACAAAACCCATCCCCCACACCCGCCCGCATTTTTATGGAAGGATATGGGCAACGGTTTTTACATTTTTTTTTCAAAACTCAATTTTCAAACATTTTACTAAGTTCAGCATAGCTAACTATACTGTCTTTAACAAATAACGCTATCCCAAAAGCGTGCGCACCATACTTACTTAATAATTATTTCCCACACATTTAATTCTTAACTTTTTTTCTAGTATTCAACAAATATGTAATTTGTTATACCCATTTTGATCTATCTAAAGTAATTTATTTCATA
>FLOH01000275.1_pt1 | contig 128816 bp, 118 predicted proteins | sample 756751 | NCBI WGS metagenome assembly FLOH01 (sample SAMEA4026879, study PRJEB14308) | marine metagenome | biome: coastal water; material: water | depth 74 m
TCAGGTAGAAAGCATCTAACATTTTTTTCAGGCCCCCCGCGTTGGATTAGAATGTTGAAATTTAAAGCTACGCCAAAATCTATACCACCAAGACTACGCAAGTACTAAATAAATTATATACATTTGGGCACCTCGAAAAATGCCTCATTTAGGCGATGGTAGATTGAATCAGGCTCGATACGAAGCATTTTTGCCAATAATCATTGGTTTTTCATCATCCCAGCGGGGCCTTGCCCTCTGAAACGCTATTTCAGACAGAGTCTGCCCCTGGGTGCGATCATGGCGGTGCGGTAGCCAAATGCTCCAACTGAACCAGGCGGCGCATATTGTAGGTCAGGTTCTTGAGACCGATGCGTGCTCTGGCGCGAATGATCCCAATGCTGCGTACCTGAGTGCCGCCCATGTCGTTGCTTTGAGCCCCGAAGATATGCTCCACGCGAACGCGGATTTTTGAGCGGGTCTTGTTGCTTCGCTCTTGCCGTTTCGTCAAAGGCTTGTTTCGACGGCCCTTGTGGTGGATACGGCTCGTCAGGCACTTTTCTGCCAGCATCTCTTCTATCTCCGCCGAGCGATAGGCGCTGTCGGCCCACACATTGGATGCCGTGTTGTCTGCATCGAGGATTGCCTCAATAACTTGGCTGTCATGCACCGAAGCATCCGTTACATGATAGCGCCGTACCAGCTTATGCCGACTGTCCACGTTGATATGGTTCTTGTAACCATAGTGGCTCCTGCCATGCTTCTTGGTCCACCGGGCATCCGTGTCTTTCTGGCAGAACTTGGCCGGTTTATCCACCCAGCCCTCCGGCGTCTCACCGGCCTTGATCTTTACATTCTCATCGCGCTTGTTGTGCTGGGTGGGAACGGAGACGATGGATGCGTCGATGATCTGCCCGCCCATCGCCAGGTAACCCCGGTCTTTCAAATAGCTGTCAAAGTTCTCGAACACCGTTGCGATCATACCAGCCTGCGCCAACTGCTCTCGATACAGCCACACCGTCTTGGCATCGGGAACTTTGTCCTCAAGGCCCAACCCTAAAAACCGAACGAAGGAAAGCCGGTCACGTATTTGGTATTCCACCTGATCATCTGACAAATTGTAAAGCGCACAGAGCACGATTGCCTTGAACATCACAACGGCATCCCACGGCTTGCGACCCGCCGATGACTTGCGCTGATTAGCCGGTTTGCGCCAGACCGCTTCAAGGTGAGGACGGAAATCTTCCCACGGGACAAGCTTATCTATCTTCAACAACGGATCATTCTTGGCATCCAAGCCGGCATAGCGGTTGGCAACATCAAAAAACCCAAGCTGGCTCATATTCTATCCCTTTGATCACAAACTTATGTTATCGTGATTCTATCAGATCAAAGTTCAGGGTGGGTATTTTTAGAAGTGCCCTAATATCGATTCCTATGATTTTGTCCTTCGTGGTTCCTGAATTAAAAGACAGGCTAAATGGTTTGTGGGCAAAATCGTTTCTTATTCTCCTTATTGAATTTAAACTTTGATGGGTTTCTTTCGTGACCAAGTTGAATCCATACGCAAGGTCAATCCTTGAACTAAACGTCCCAAGTGCACCATTGAAATCAAATACTCTATCAATGATTTTACGGCTTGAATTATTGATATGCAGAAAAAATAAATTCTTTAGGCATTCATCAAAATAAGCGGCTGTAACAATCGCTATTCCAGTATCTGTTTCGGTTACCAATTTTTTGAATACCGGTATTGCATCGGACATATCGAAATTGAATTTACCCATTTCAATTCTTGCCCGTTCCAAAGCATTATCAAATAGTGCTTTTGCAACCGCATCTAAAAGAATTGGATTTCGTTCTATTGTCATTTTGATACAGTGATTTTTTTTGTTAGCGTGAAAGCCACTGGGAACCCACCGAAAGACATTGAATAAAAGGTAATCAATGATAGGTAAGCGATGACCCAAAAACAAATCGTCTTTAATATTCTTTTATCTACTGGTTCCTTAACAGCAGTTAAAGCCAAGAAACTTGGGTTTTCCAACTTATGTGCCCGTATTTGCGAATAACAAAAATATGGATACAAAATTGAATCCGTGCCTTACCGAGAATTAAACGGCAAAGAAGCGGCAATGTATGTTTTGAAATAGTACGAGCGGGTTAATTTTTGGCTTTTATTAAAGGTATGGCTTACAATTATTAAGTCAGATTCCGGATAGTTAAATCTATATTTTAACCTACTAACCGTCTACTAACCAAAAAATACACCACCTAAGTTATTGAAAAATAAGGAGAAAAAACCTGCCTGTTTATTCGATGACCGGTTTCGCCCGTGCCGAGGGCTATGACGACCATTGTTCCTGGGAGTGGGAGGCGCGCAGCGTCAATGGCAAGGGACTGGACGTGCGCTGCCGCCTGCCGCCGCGGTTCGAGAATCTGGAACAGCCGGTTCGCGAGCGCATCAAGGCCAGCTTCAAGCGGGGCAACATAACGGTCAACCTGGGCGTCACCTGGGTCCAAACGGCGGGCGCCTACCGGGTCAACGAAGATGTGCTCGATGGTCTGGTGGCGATGCTGCCGAAACTGGCGGACAAGGTTCCCGACGCCGCGCCGGCCACCCTGGATGGCTTGCTGGCCTTGAAAGGCGTGATCGAAGTTCGCGACGACGCGCTGTCCGACGATGGTCGCGCCGAACTTGAAGCCGGCGTCATGGCCGGCCTTGACGAAACCCTGGCGGCGCTCAAGGCCATGCGCCGGGAAGAAGGCGCGCATCTGGCCAGGGTCCTGAACGAACAAATCGACGGCATCGAAAGCTTATGCACCCGGGCCGGCGCGTTGGCGGCGCTGCAGCCCGACGCCATCCGCCAGCGCCTGAAAGAACAAGTAGCGGCGCTGTTGGCCGACATACCCGAATTGCCGGCGGAACGACTGGCCCAGGAAGCGGCAATACTGATGACCAAGGCCGATATAGCGGAGGAACTGGACCGCCTGAGCGCCCACGTGGCCGCCGCCCGTTCTTTAATGGCGGGTGATGATTCGATCGGTCGAAAACTGGATTTCCTGTGTCAGGAATTTAACCGTGAAGCCAATACCCTGTGCTCAAAATCATCGGATGCGGAAATGACCCGCATCGGCCTCGATTTGAAGGCGTTGATCGAACAATTCCGGGAACAGGTGCAGAATATCGAATGACCAAGAATACCGACCTTGCCCGACGCGGCCTGATGCTGGTGCTGTCTTCGCCTTCCGGGGCGGGAAAATCGACCATTTCCCGAGCGCTGATCGACCGCGACGACAATTTGACCATGTCCGTATCGGCGACGACGCGCCCGCCCCGGCCCGGTGAAGTGGACGGCAAGGATTATTTCTTTATCGACAAGGCGACCTTCGACGGCATGGTCCGGGATGGCAAAATGCTTGAGCACGCCCGGGTTTTTGAAAATTATTACGGCACCCCGAAAGAACCGGTAGAAGCGGCCCTGACGAGCGGTCGGGATGTCATGTTCGATGTCGACTGGCAGGGCACCCAGCAACTGGCCGAAAATGCGGCCAAGGACCTGGTCCGGGTTTTCATTCTGCCGCCCTCCATGGAAGAACTGGAGCAGCGCTTGCACAGCCGCGCCCAGGACAGCGAAGAGGTGGTCCGCAAACGGATGGCGCAAGCCAACGCGGAAATGAGCCATTATCCGGAATATGATTACATCATCGTCAATTCGCAATTAGACGAGAGTATCGCCCGGGTCGCGGCGATCCTGGCCGCCGAACGCCTGAAACTTAACCGGCAGATCGGCATTCACGATTTCATCGCCGACATGTGCGGGGATGACATTTGATCGAACCCGACCGTATCGCCCGCGCCGCCGCCCATCTTGGCGAGATACGCCGGACCCGTCAGCCGGTGACGTTTCCCCACGGGCTTTGCCCCGCCGATGAAGATGACGCTTACGCCGTGCAGGCCGCCCTGCATCAGTGGCAACGGAACAGCGGTCTGGGCGATCTGGCTGGCTACAAGATCGGCTGTACGACGCCGGTGATGCAGGACGTCCTGCAAATCCCCGGTCCGGCCTTCGGCGGCGTGCTGGCAAGCCGTGTCTTCAGGGACCGGGCCGAATTTCCGTTCGCCGATTACCTGAAACCCGGTATCGAATGCGAAATCGCCATGCGCCTCGCCGTCGATCTGCCGCCCGAAGGCGCACCTTATACCCGTGACGCGGTCGCCTCGGCCATCGGGGCCTGCATGGCGGCCATTGAATTGGTCGATAACCGCTACGGCGACTTTTTATCGGTCGCGGCACCGGTGATGATCGCCGACGATTTTTTCCAGTCGGCCTGTATCCTGGGCGCCGAAGTCACCGACTGGCGCAATCTCGACCTCGCCGATCTGGAAGGCCGGACATTCATCAACGGCAAACTCGGCGGTAGTGGACCGGGAGCCGAAGTGCTGGGTCACCCGCTGCAAGCCATCGTCTGGCTGGCCAATCGTTTTGCCGGTTTGGGTCGCGGCCTCAAGGCCGGGGAAATTGTCATGACCGGGTCGCTGGCGCCGGTGCAGTGGCTCGAAGCGGCGCCGCTCGAGGCGGTTATATCCATCGATGGTCTGGGCGACGTCTCGCTGCGTCTGGATTAGGGTATTTATTCGGCAATCGTTCTGGCGATGGCGCAAAATTGTTCAACGCTCAGGGTTTCCGCCCGTGCCGTCGGATCGATGCCGAGACTTTGCAAATCCACGTTCAGGTGTCTCAGGCTGGCCCGCAACATCTTGCGGCGCTGACCAAACGCCGCCGCCGTGACTTTTTCCAGCACCGCCATTTGGGCCGGGGCCAGTGGCTTGTCACGGGGCGTCAGGGTGATCACCGTGCTGTCAATTTTCGGCGGCGGCGTGAAGGCGGTTCGGGATATATTGAAATCAAGGCGCGCCTCGCACAGCCATTGGGTGATCACCGCCAGTCGCCCGAAAGCCTTGCCACCGGGCCGGGCGGTGATCCGGTCGGCGACTTCCTTCTGGAACATCAGGGTCAGGCCGTCGAACTGGTCGATCTGTTTCAGCCAGCCAATCAACAAGGGCGTGGCGATGTTATAGGGCAGGTTGGCGACGATCCGGCGGGGGCCGGGGCAAAGTGTCGTCAGGTCGGTATCCAGGGCGTCGGCTTCGATAACCCGCAGCCGACCCTGATAGGCCAAGGCAAGCTCACCCAGGGCGATGACGCAGCGGGGGTCGGTTTCAACGGCGGTGACCTGTTTGGCGCCCGCCGCCAGAAGCGCCCGGGTCAGGCCGCCGGGGCCGGGGCCGATCTCGATGACATGACAATCACCCAAATCTCCGGCGACCCGGGCGATGCGACCGGTCAGGTTCAGATCGTGAAGAAAGTGCTGGCCCAGCTTCTTGCGCGCATCGAGGCCATATTTTGCGATCACCTCTTTCAATGGCGGCAAATCGGGAACGGTCATTTAGGACCGCGCCGGGCCGCCATTTCACCGGCCAGCGAGAGGGCGGCGAGCAGGCTGGTTGCATTGGCCTGACCGTTGCCGGCGATATCAAACGCGGTGCCGTGATCGGGTGACGTGCGAACGAACGGCAAACCCAGGGTCACGTTGACCGCACCATGGAAATCGACGGTCTTGATCGGTATCAGGGCCTGGTCGTGATACATGCAAATGGCGGCGTCATAGCCTTCGCGCGCCGCCGCGTGGAACAGTGTATCGGGCGGCCAGGGGCCACCGGCGTCGATGCCGCGTTTGACCAGTTGTTCTATGGCCGGGGCGATGATGGCATTTTCCTCGCCCCCCATGCGGCCGCCTTCCCCGGCATGGGGATTAAGGCCGGCGACGGCGAGCCGGGGCCGGGCAATGGCGAAATCTCGGGCCAGGTGCTCGGCGGTGATCGCGGCGATGGTGACAATATTTTCCGTGCTCAGGCTGTCGATGGCCTCCCGCAAGCTTTGATGCACGGTCACCGGGACGACCCGCAGGGCAGGGCAGGCCAGCATCATTACCGGCGGCGTCGTGATACCGGCCAGCGCCGCCAGGTATTCGGTGTGGCCGGGAAATTTGAATCCCGCCTGATACAGGCTCAACTTATGAACAGGGTTGGTGACGACCGCCGCGGCTTCCCCGGCTTCAACCAGGCGAACGGCGGTTTCGATGGAACCCAGAACGGCCTCGGCGGTACCCGGATCGGGTGTCCCGGCGACGACCTTGACGCCGAGCGGCCTGTGCAGGACCGGCAGGGCGGACGCGAACACGCCGGCCGCCTGAAAGGGCGCATCAATGATTTCAAGCGGCACGGAAATTCCGCTGTTTTTGGAAACCGCTTGCAGATGGTCGGCATCACCGATCAGAAAAAAAGCCGGTGCCGTTTTATCGCCCTGTAACGCCCGCCAGGCCTTGAGGGTTATTTCACCGCCGATACCGGCCGGATCGCCCATGGTCAACGCCAGGGGGGTCATCTTTAAATCCTGATATCCAGGAATGCCGTGCGGCGCAAATCGCGCAGATGGCGCCGGGCCAGAATATCGAGCCTGCCATCGAGAAGAGTCTTTTCGACCTTGTCGCGAAACTCATTCACGGATAATTCTCCCTCACGTCCGCAGACCATCAATACGACGACGCCGTCACCGGAACGGATCGGTCGGCTGGGTTTGTGGATTTCAATATTTTCCACCAGTTCGCGGGTTTGCGGCGGCAATGATGAGATTTTTACCTTGCCCAGCCGGCCCGAAAGGGCCGATCCGGTTTGCTTGCCTATTTCCGCCATATCGTCGCAACTGGTGGCGCCGGCGGTCATCGTCGTGACGGCATCCAGGCCGGCCTTGATATCGGCTTCGGACGGCGCCGGCGCAAGGGGCAAAAATACCTGAAACAGGTCTACCTGTTCATCTACCGAGGCCAGACCCTGGCCGATTCGTGTGCCGCGTCTGAGCAAAATGTAGAATCCGGAAATTGTCTGAATCGGTTCCGACAGGGCGCCGTCGGCCATGGCGGTGACGACTTTGTCCAGTTCGGCGCTCAGTTGACCTTGTCGAACCCAGCCAAGATCACCGCCGACGGCGGCGGTCGCGCTTTGCGAATAGTTTCGCGCCAGGACGCTGAAGCTTGCGCCGGCATTTAGTTGCGAAATGATATTATTGGCGTTGGCGCGATGGGTTTCTGAATTTTCCGGCCGGTCGACGGGCAGAAAAATTTCGCCAACGAGATATTCCGGCTTCCCTTTGCTTTCTTTAATTTCGGCAATGATTTCATCAACTTCTTCGCTGCCGATGGATATCTCTGAACGGAATAACCGGTTTACGGCGCGGCCCCAGGCGATCTGGGCACGCAGCTGACCCAGCAGCATTTCTTTTTCGACATTTATTCCCTCAAGATAGGCCGAAAGCTGTTCCTGCGTCATCTCGTTGCTACTGGCGATATTGACGTACGCACGTTCGACTTCTTTTTCTGAAATATCGACGCCAAGGCGTTTGGCTTCCTGCAATTGGAGTTTTTCGTTTATCAACTGATTCAGGACCGGGCCCGTATGGCGCCGTCGGTTTTCGGTCGTGTTCTCTTGTTTGGATGTGGCGATCAGCAAATTAATCCGGGATTGAAGATCATACAGCGAAATGACTTCTTCGTTGACCACGGCGGCGATGCCAAGAACCTGCTGCGCCCTGGGGGCACCCGCCGGGGCCGTCACGAGGATCGCCAACGCCAGGATGGTCGCCGAAAAATATTTACAAGGTAGGGCTAATTTCATTTCTGGCCGTAGTGTCAGGTGTTTTCAAAAATCACTTTGTTACTCACTGTCCATTAATTATTGAACAGACTGACGCTGGGGGAAATTTCGCCCAGCGTCTTGAACAAAATTCGGAAGACGACGGAATCTTCCGGACGCAGATCGCGGTCCTCGAAGAAGGTCCTGGATAATCCCGAAGATAGCAAGAAGCATTCGTCTTCATAGGTCAGGGCGAGATTGAGCGAACGAATTTCTTCGGCGGCGACGTCCTGCGTAGACCTGATCGATCCCCGCCAGTAGCGGCTGAACTGCGATGACAGGACGTTGCTCAATTCCTCGCGTCCGGCGAATTCGCCGCCTTCCTGGGGGTCGATGAAGGTATAGCTGGTATCCAGCTTGAGCGCCGGGCCACCCACGGAAACGCTCAGTTCATTTCGCTTGAAGTCCAGCCTGTCCTTGCCGATACGGGTGCGGTAGTTGAGATCCAGAAACGCTCCCGGCGAGGCATGCAGGCGTCCAACGATATCTGAAAAATTGTTCTCGAGGCCAGAGCCGGAAGAAAACGTATCATCAACCTTGTAACGATAGCTTTGACCGACCAGAAGGGTCGTGTTGCCACCCTTGCGGCCAAAAACGCCCCATTTGAAGCCGTAGTTGATGCGCGGCCCGCCTTCGACCCGATCCAGGCCGGAAAACCGGTTTGTACTGAACAGATTGGTGTCGTCAAATTCGAAATTCAGGCTGTCTTCATCCGGAATGGTTTCCGGATTGCCGCCATAAGGGCTGACAATGGCCGATGCAATAGGTTCGAACAACTGGTAGACGCTGCCGTTCCTGCCTTCCTCGCGGACAAACGGGAAGCGCCAGTCCAGCGCGATCTGGGGTAAAACACGGTACGACACGCCCGAGTATTTTTCGCCGTTATCCCTGGTCAGACCATTGACGTGATACAGATCGCCGCGCAGCGACGCCGACAGCGTATAGGTATCGCCCATGGCCGACGTGTAAGGCAGCTGCCAGCCGCTTTTGGCGGAAAACCTGCGGGTGTCATTGCCGTCGGATCGGCTTAGGGCGACGAAATTGAGATCCATTTTGGTCTGGCCGCCGAAACGGTCCGGTTCACTTTCATGGGCGTATTCGATGTATGGCAGGATGACCGGCGTCGTTTGATCGGTCGCCCCGTCTTGCAGGGACTGGAAATCGGTGGCGCTGGCATAGACGTAATTGCGTTTCCTGAAACCTTCGACAAACCCCCGCGAGGCAAGTGAATTCCGGGTTTCCGGCAAGGTGTTGTCCTCGTTGAACTTGAATTTCGACATGTAGGTGCCGTCGGTGGCCCGATTGACATCGAAACCCCAGCGCCAGGTCTCGTCGAAATCAAACCGGCCCTTGGTCGCTAAATGCCCCCTGAACCCGCCGATGCCGTCCTCGGTGGTATAGGTTTGTTCATCTTCGGGGGTATTTTGGGTGATCGAGCCGCGGGCGGTAAATTCGCCTTCGATAAATTTGTGGCGATATTCTGCGGCCATGACAAGGCCCTGCTTGCCGGTAAATACCGGGATCAGGGTGGCATCGGAATTGGGCGCGATATCAAGAAAATAAGGCGTCGCGATGGTTGCACCCAGGGTCGAAGACGAGCCGAAAGACGGGGCCAGAAAACCGCTCCGCCGCTTTACCGTGGGGTCGGGGTGCGACAGATAGGGGGTGTACAATACCGGAATGCCGGCGACCTCCAGCCAGGCGTCGGAATATTCGATGGTTTGGCGGTTCTTGTCATGAACGACTTTAACCGCCTTGATTTGCCATAACGGGGGGCGGGTCGGGTCTTCGGCGCATAATCGGCATGGTGAATAAACAACCTGGCGTAAATCCAGGCGGTTGCCGTCGGTTCGCCTGCCGCCGCTCGAGGCGATCAGCGACTTGTCGCTAAGCACGGCCCGCAGGTCCTGAATGACGCCGTTCTTAATGTCGCCTTTAAGGTCCATGAATTCCGCGAACAACACTTCTCCGGTCGGTTCCACCAAGGTGACGTTGCCCGACGCGCTAAGCAGGTCCTGGCGACGGTTGTAGACGATGACATCGGCGTACAGGATGCGGGGCTCGTTGATAACTTTCACATTGCCGCGCGCCGTGATGATATCGAGTTCCCTGTCGTACTGCATCTCGTCGGCGGTAAACCGGATGTCGTTTTCCAACACGGGCGTGTCCGGCTGGCCGTTGCCGGTCACCGCCGCAGTGGCGGCAGATAACGACAGCGCCGCCGGCAGCAGCAGGAACACCGCGAAGACAATGAATTTGACTGTTTTTTGCATCACCGGCTAACCATCTTCGAGATGCAGCAACATGGCAAGTCCCAGCAACGTGGTGACGCCCGACGGCGTCCACGCGGCAAGTGTCACCGGAATGCTGTCAGACAGGCCAAGGGCGAAAACGACATCGGAAAAGAAGTACAGGATGAACCCGGTCAGGACGCCGCCGGCGACAACGTAAACCGTGCCGCCGCGACGGGATTGGCGCAAGGTGAAGGTCGCGGCTATCAACACCATGGCGCACATCAGCAGCGGCGTCGCCAACAACGTGTGCCAGTGCAACCGATGCCGGATTGCCGAAAATCCGGCTTTTTCAAGGGTCTTGATGAATTCGGGAAGGTCCCAGAACGACATGGTCTCGGGCGGTGCGAAATTGTCCTGGATGGATACCAGCGTCAGGTCGGTTTCAAGCCAGAATTCTTCTGTAAACAGCGACGGCTGATCCGGGGTATGGGTCCATACATTGCGCATATGCCAAAACCCGTCTTCCAGTTTGGCACTGTCGGAATCGATGCGCCGGATAAAATTGTCGGCCCCTTCATAGACGAATACGTTGACGGCGCCCAGTTCCACATCGGTACCCTGTTGCACAACACTTTTGGCGAAGACGACCGATTGTCCCTGGGCGTTGGACTGACGCAACCACAAACCGGAATCAGACAAGGCGAGAAAGCTGGTCTGTCCTTTGAAAGCGGCGGCTTCGACCCGTTCGAAACGGGACAATGTGACCGACGTCAACGGGTTGAACACCGCAACCTTGAGGATGCCCAGCGCCAGCCCAAGCAAAAGGACCGGCAGCATGAATTGCCAGGCCGACACCCCGGCGGCGCGCGATACCACCAGTTCATGGTTTCTGGTCAGCCGCCAAAAAGCCGCCATGGCGCCAAACAAAACGGCGAACGGAAACAGTTGCTGGCCCATATGAGGTAACTTCAGGGCCGCCATTTCCATGATCAGGGAAAAGCTGATATCGGGTTTAGAGGCGGCACGGCGCAGCAACTCGATACTATCGACAAGGAATATCAGCGACAGCAGGACGACAAAAACTGCCACAAAACTGGCCAGAAACTGCCAACCGATATATACGGACATGGTCGGTGATAACCGCATGTCGCTTAAGTCGCCATCTGGGTAATACCGGGTCTTCTCGTTCCGGGCATGCGAAGAACAAAGTACAGGCCACCAAAAACCGGCAGGACGTTAAAGCCGTACATCAGCGGGATCAGCGCCAGATTTTTAGCGGCGGCGTTTTCCAGCGCTAGCATGGCGCCAAGGAATAAAGCGGCGACAGTGGACGCCATCAGGATACGCCGCGATTGCGTCCGCCGGGTGAAGCTGCCCGATATCAAAAACGCCAGGGCGATCATCGTATAACCCAGCGACGATAGCGGCGAGAGCAATCGTTTATGGCCTTCGACGGTAAACTTGCCAAAATCCTTGGAGTCCAGGGTCGGGTCGTCTTCCAGATGAAACAACTCGTACACCGAGCGTTCCCGGGCTTCGCGGTAGCGGCCGGCGATATTCTGGGTGTTTCCCTCCATCTCGAAGATATAGCGATCGAAATACAAAATCGAAAGCTGATGGGTATCTTTCTCGATAATCTGCCTGTTGCCGTTGAACATGACGACGCGGGAGCCGTCTTTTGAGTCGACCAGGGCGCCCCGTTCGGCCAGATGGGTTACTTGTCTGTCGGGATCGCGACCATCGTGAACCAGGATGCCGTGCAATTGCCCGTCACTCGATCGTTCGCGGACGTAAACCGTGATGTTTTTCGATATTTCATTAAATTCCCCCTCCTGTAACAGGACATGGGAATAACTGTCGAGGAGTTCCCACTGCATTTCCCGGAACATGCGATAGGATTGCGGCAGGAAATACAGGTTCAGGGCGTAGCCGATGATGACGACACCGAGGGTCAGCGTGACCGCCGGGATCGACAGCCCGATCTGGCTTTGCCCCGACGCCCGCATGACCACCAGTTCCCGGTCCGATATCAGTTTCGAGTAGACGAATATGACGACGATGAACAACGCTATGGGCAGGACAATTGTCAGGAAATTAGGCAGCAGCAGAAGGTTCAGTTGCAGGAAAGTGCCGGTGGAAATGCCCCGGTTGACGATCATTTCGACCAGCCGCAAAGATTGGGTCAGCCAGATAATGCAGGTCAGACCGGCCGTGACCAGCACCATCCCCATGAACAGTTGCATCAGGATGTATTTATTGAAACCGTTCATTTTCGTACAATTTACCGCTGAATTGGTGGCCAAAATGTGTGAAAAATGCTAAAAAATCAAGGCTTAAACGGTTTTTCTTTATATTTCATCAATGTTGATTCCACTGACCGACGGTCCGCCGTGCACGACTTTCTCGCACAGGGCCGAAACGTCGGTCAGGACATGATCGGCGTAAAATCGGGCGGTGGCGATCTTTGCAGCGGTAAATGTCTGGTTTGTCTCGCCCGAACCGGAAACCGCCAGGGCCGCCGCGCCCATCATCCAGCCACCGGCGGTCGTGCCCAGCAGCGCCAGATACGGCACCGCCACGGCCAGGGCGCCGTCGATGTCGCGGGAATAGCCCTCGACGATCCAGTCCGTCGCTTTGTCCAGGGCGCCGAGGGCGTCTTCGAGGCGTTTCGCGATGACCGCTAGGTCGGCGTCGCCGGCGGCGGCCAAATCAACGACAACGCCTTTGATTTCGGCCATCAACGCCTTGACCGTTTCACCGTTTTCACGGGCCACCTTGCGGCCGATCAGATCGATCGCCTGAATGCCGTTGGTGCCTTCGTATATGGTCGCGATGCGGGCATCCCGCAAATGCTGGGCGGCGCCGGTTTCTTCGATATAGCCCATGCCGCCATGGACCTGGATGCCGGTGCTGGCGATATCGATGCCGTTATCGGTGGACCAGGCCTTGACCACCGGGATCAGCAGGTCGACCAATCCTTGGGCGCGACCGCGTTCGCCTTCGTCGGGGTGGCGCTTGGCGGTGTCAAGCTTGGCCGCGGTGTAATAGGAAAGCGCCCGGGCGGCTTCCGTGCGGGCCTTCATGGACATCAGCATACGCTTGACATCGGGGTGATGAATGATCGCCACCGGTTCCGGATTGTCAGCGCTGGCGGCGCGGCTCTGCACCCGTTCGCGGGCGAAATCCCGGGCCTGCTGAAAGGCCCGTTCGCCGATGGCGACGCCCTGCAGACCGACGGCCAGGCGGGCGTTATTCATCATCGTGAACATGTAGCGAATGCCGTCGTTTTCTTCGCCGACCAGGTATCCCAGGGCGCCGCCGTTGTCGCCGAACGACATCACGGCGGTGGGACTGGCCGAAATGCCCAGCTTGTGCTCGATGGAAACACAGCGAAGGTCGTTGCGCTCGCCCAGGCTGCCATCGTCGTTGACCATGAATTTCGGCACCACGAACAGCGAAATTCCCTTGATGCCGGGCGGCGCACCGGGCACCCGGGCCAGCACCATGTGGATGATGTTGTCGGTCATGTCGTGCTCGCCATAGGTGATGAAGATCTTCTGGCCGGTGATTTTGTAGTGATCGCCGTCGCGTTCGGCTTTCGACCTGACCCGGGCCAGGTCGGTGCCGGCCTGGGGTTCGGTCAGGTTCATGGTGCCGTTCCATTCCCCCGCGACCATTTTTTCCAGGAACCGGGCTTTCAGTTCATCCGAGCCGTGCGCCGATAACAATTCGACCGCGCCCTGGGTCAGCATCGGGCACAGGCCAAAGGCCATGTTGGCGGAACTCCACATTTCAGAAAGCGCCGTTGCGACCAGCCACGGCAGGCCCTGACCGCCGTATTTCTGATCGAACGGCACCCCATTCCAGCCGCCTTCGACAAATTGCGCGTAGGCTTCCTTGACTCCTTTCGGCGTCCTGACGACGCCATTGTCGATGTGACAGCCTTCGACGTCTCCGTCATGGTTTATCGGCGCCATGACATCGGCGGCCAGCTTGCCGGCTTCTTCCAGGATGGCATCGACCAGATCGGGCGTCGCGTCTTCGTATCCCGGCAACTGGCCGATGGCGTCCAGGTCACACAATGCGTTGATGACAAAACGCATATCGTCGATAGGGGCGGCATATTCGGACATTTTCAGATCACCTGACTGGAGGACTTCATTTCGATCACATTAGAGCATTATTACGGATAAAAAAATGGGGATGCTCCAATTCGGAACATCCCCAAATTTGTGTTTGCCTGATTTCAGGTTTTAGTAAACGTCTTCACGGGTGTTGTAGACGTTGAATTTACCGGTCGGCGTGATCAGGCGTTTGTCCTTGATGACCTTCTTGACCTTACGGGTCTTGTCATCGATGACGACGATCGCCGATTCCTGGGTCTTGCCATTCCAGACGGAGAACCAGATTTCGGTGCCGGCCTTGTTGTATTCACCCTGAACGACCCGGCGGACGCCTTCGCTGATGCCGGAAAGTTCACCGATGGGAATAACCTGATACGGCTTGTCCATGTTATCGATGTCGAACACGGCGACCGAGGAGGAAATTTCGGCTTCCGGGTTCAGCGGGCTGTCGACCCACAGGTTTTTCGACTTCGGGTGGGTCTTGACGAACAGCGATCCGCCACCCTGGCCTTCCAGGCTTTGAACCACCTTCCAGGCGCTGCCCGGATGACCCACGGGATCGGTTCCGATCAGGGCGATGGAATCATCACCCAGATGGCTGGTCGCCCAGACCGGTCCGAATTTCGGATGGATAAAGTTGGCGCCGCGTCCCGGATGCGGGGTTATGCCAACGCCGTCCTCTTCGGTGATCAATTTGACCAGTTTGCCTTCCTTGGTGTCGATCACGACAATCGTATTGCGCGCGTTCGCCGCCGTCAGGAAGTAACGGCCGGACGAATCGAGTCCACCGTCATGGAGGAACCGTTCGGCATCGACGGTCGTTACCGTGAGGTTCTCGATATCCTCGAAGTTGACCAGCAGAATCTTGCCGGTTTCCTTGACGTTGACGATGAATTCCGGCCGGTAATGTGAGCTGATGATGGCCGCGACACGGGGTTCAGGGTGATACTCCTGGGTATCGACGGTCATGCCACGGGTCGAGACGACCTTCAGCGGTTCCAGAGTGTTGCCGTCCATGATCACATACTGGGGCGGCCAATAGGCACCGGCGATGGCGTACTTGTCTTCATAGCCCTTGGTCTTCGATGTTTCGACCGAGCGGGCTTCCATGCCGACTTTGATCGAGGCCACCGTTGCCGGCTCTTTCATCCACAGATCGATGACGTTGACCAGGGCATCGCGGCCGACCACGAACAGATAGCGTCCGCTGGCCGATATGCGACTGATATGTACGGCATAACCGGTCTTGATGATGGTATGGATCTTGTATGTGCCGCCGTCGATCAGGGCGACTTCACCGGTATCCCGAAGCGTGACCGAGAACAGATTATCAATATCGATATCGTTCATTTTTTTGGTCGGTCGTTTTTCAGGCGGAATAATGACCTTCCATGATTTCTTGATTTCGGCCATGCCCCATTCCGGCGGCACGGCCGGTTCGTTGAGCAGATAACGGGTCATCAGGTCCATCTGCGGTTCGCTCAGGGCTCCGGACGTACCCCAGTTGGGCATGCCCGCAGGTGATCCGTAATTGATGAAATCCTTGATGTAGTCGTAACCGAGTTCCATCGTGACTTTGGTGGTCAGCGGCTTTCCCGTGGCGCCCTTGCGCAGCACGCCATGACAGCCGGCGCAGCGTTCGAAATATATCTTGTTGGCGGTCTTGAATTCTTCGTCGGTTAGAACCGGCGCGCCTGCCTTGACGCCCGGCCTGTCACCACCAGGCATCACGTCAAGCGACGGCTGATATTTACCACCGGGGCTCGTTTGGTGTTTTTCCAGATTTTTTGCTGTCGGCTTCTCGGCGGCTCCTGCCGGTACGGCCATCACGACGGCAAGAACACCTGCCATGATCCAGCGGCCATTAGTAATATGCCAACCCATTTTAATTCTCCAATTTAACCGTTTTAAAAAAACTGCCCCGTGCTCGGAAAATCTCATTTATTCGGGTATCCCGATCGTGAAGAGGCCGAATGACCGAATCCGGGAAAACTGTGATCCCAGAATACGAGCGATAATTGGAACATAGTTTTCGCCCCATTGGGTTGACTTCCGTCAAGGCCGGAAACAAATTTGAAGCCTATCCCTATCATTTCCAATCGGCGGCCACTGGCGAAGGAATACCTATGGCTCTGAAGCGGCGCCTCGGAACGATCCCTTTATTAATTGTGATGCTGCTGGGGCTTGGCTCTGCCGCCGGCGCGGCTGAACTCGAGCGATTCCTGGGCCAGGAAAATCTGGCCAGGGTTTTTCCCGATGCCGACCATGTCGGTACCACGGAAGGGCAGCCGCCATCGGCGCCGATGTTTCGCGACAATCGGCTCGTCGGATACGTCTATTTGACATCCGACGTCGTCAACTCGACGGGCTATTCCGGAAAGCCGGTAAAAATTCTCGCCGGGTTCGATCTTGCCGGTCTGATAACCGGGGCCATGGTCGTCGAACATCAGGAACCCATTCTGGTGCTTGGCATTCCCGAGAGCAGCCTGGATTCCTTCATTGGCCAATTCAAGGGCATGGACCTGCGTCGACGGGTCAGGGTCGGCGTCCCCGCGGCAGTGGGGGAATTGGCTGTCGATATGGTCAGTGGCGCATCCATCACCTCATTGGTATTTAGCGATAGCGTCATGCGGGCCGGCCGGTTGGTTGCCCAGGCATACGGCGTTATCGGGCCCGGCGATCAATTGACCCAGGGTGATATTGACCTGGAATCCTTCGTCGCCGCCGATTGGCCAACGCTTCTCGAAGATGGTTATCTCAGGGCCCTGCATCTCAGTAAAGGCGGTGTCGCCGCCGCCTTCTCAAGGCAGGAAACAGAAGAAAACAAAGACAAGTTGTTTATCGATCTGGTGACCGGTCTGATCACCCCGCCGGTAATCGGGCAAAACCTTTTTGGTTTCGCCAGCTACAATAAATTTATGAAGGAACTGGGTCCGGGCGCCAGCGCGATCATGGTCGCCGGGCATGGCTACTATTCTTTCCGGGGATACAATTTTCGTCGCTCGGGAAATTTTGAACGCCTGCAACTGGTGCAGGGGGACAAGACCTATCGCCTGACCAGTGATATGCACCAGATCGCGCCGAAATTCATGATCGGCAAAGTGCCTGATTTTCGCGAAGTCAGTCTTTTCAAACTGTCATCGGAAACCGGCTTCGACCCGGCCAGGCCCTGGCGTCTCGAACTGTTGGTCGAAGAAACCACCGCCGACGGTAGTCAGCATTTTGCGGGATTTCCACTCAGCTACGTTATTTCCGAAAAATTGCTCAAGGCGTCGGCCGCCTCTTCCGTCGACAAGGCAGAGGCGTCGATTGATCGTCCGTTGTGGGAAAACCAGTGGCTGGAAAATATACCCCACATCGCAATCCTGATGATCGCCCTGACCCTGCTTACCGGCTTGTTGGTGTTCGGCGACGGGGTGACCCGTAAGGGCCGGTCGGTGGACACGTTTCGGATGGGGTTTTTGGTGTTCACCTTGTTTTATCTTGGCTGGTTTGTTTCCGCCCAGCTATCGGTGATCAATGTCCTGACTTTTCTCAACGCCCTGTTGACCAATTTCAGTTGGGACTTCTTCCTGCTGGAACCGCTGATCTTCATCCTGTGGGGTTTTGTCGCCCTGGTCCTGCTGTTTTGGGGGCGAGGCGTTTTCTGTGGCTGGCTGTGCCCGTTCGGGGCGCTACAGGAACTGATCAACCGGATCGCCACGCGATTGAAAATACCGCAATTCGAATTGCCGTTTGCCGTCAATGAACGGTTGTGGGCGGTCAAATACATCATATTCCTGGGCCTGCTGGCGCTGTCACTGGGGCCGGTCGAAGTAGCCGAAAAAATGACCGAGGTCGAACCCTTCAAGACCGCCATTTCATTGAAATTCATCCGGGCATGGCCGTTTGTGGTTTATGCGTTGGGCATCCTCACCGCATCTTTATTCCTCAATCGGATATTCTGCCGCTACCTGTGCCCGCTTGGCGCGGCGTTGGCGATCCCGGCCAACAACCGCATGTTCGACTGGCTCAAGCGACACCACCAATGCGGCGTCGATTGCCAGGTCTGCGCCATTCGCTGCCCCGTTCAGGCGATCCATCCGGACGGCCATATCGATTTGCACGAATGCATTTACTGTCTAGATTGCCAGAGTGTTTATAACGACGACACGCTGTGTCCGCCGATGGTCGAACAGCGCAAACGGCGCGAACGGCGCCAAGCCATGGAACGGGGCGAAAGCGTGCAACGGGGAGGCGCAAAATGACAGCCATGGCAGCTTCACGGAACCTGACCCGCCGTCGTTTCATTTCGGTGAGCGCGGCGTTTGGCGCGGCCACGTTTGTCGGGGGCGCGGCGACGGCGACACCCCTTGTCCAGGCCGTACGCTGGCGCGGGGTGGTGCTGGGCGCCGAGGCCGAAATCATCATCTATCATCCTGATCCCGACCTGGCCCGCCACTTGATCGCCGCCGGCATCGACGAAGTGGCGCGGCTGGAAAGCCTGTTCAGCCTGTATCGGGCCGATTCCGAACTGGTGGCGCTCAATGCGGCGGGCAAAATTGATCGGCCCAGTCACGACCTGTTGCGCCTGCTGACCCTAAGCCACCGAATTTCCGGGTTGACCGATGGCGCGTTCGACGTATCGGTGCAACCCCTGTGGCGCCTGTATGCGGACCATTTCAGTCGACCCGACTGCGATCCTGCGGGACCCGGCGGCGCGGCCATCACAGCGGTCGCCCGGCGGGTCGACTACCGGGCGATCACTTTCAACAGCCGCGAAGTCCGGTTTGATAAACCCGGCATGGCGTTGACCTTCAACGGCATCGCCCAGGGCTATATTACCGACCGGGTCGCCGACCTGTTGCGCCGCGGCGGCCTCGACCACGTGTTGACCAACCTGGGTGAAATACAGGCCACCGGCGGCGCCCCCGGGCGACCGTGGCGGATTGAAAGCCCGGCGACCGGCGGCGTGCTCGAGGTGATGGACGACGCCGTCGCCACGTCGCAAGGGTCGGGCACGACGTTCGATGGGGCGGGGCGGCATCATCACCTGCTCGACCCGCACAGTGGCCTGTCGGCGGAATTCTATGATGCGGTGACGGTGCTCGGCCGTGATGCGGCGACGGCGGATGCCCTGTCGACGGCGCTTTATATGCTGCCGCCGGATCGCGCCAAAACCGTGTTGGCGGCACTGCCCGATACCCGGGCCTATTTCAAATTCAAAGAACCTTACCGGGGTTAAGAATACCATTCGGGTCGAGGCTCTTTTTGATGGCCCGCATCAGCTCGAGTTCGACATCGGACGTATAGCGCGCCAGGTCGTCACGCTTGAGCATGCCGATGCCGTGTTCGGCGCTGAAGCTGCCGTGCATCTGCATGACCAGATCATGGATCTGGCGATTGAAGCCCTGCCATAATTCCAGAAACGCCTGACCCACCATATCGACGGGTTGGCTAAGATTGAAATGAATGTTGCCATCTCCGGCGTGGCCGAAGGCGCAGACGCGAATACCGGGCAGTTCCGCCTCGACCAGGGCGGTGGCCCGGGCGAGGAAATCGGGCACACTGGAAACCGGTACCGAGACGTCGTGCTTGATCGATCCGCCCTCATGTTTCTGGGCTTCCGGAATGGTTTCGCGCAGGCGCCATAAATCCCTGGCCTGGGCGCCGCTTTCGGCGAATACCGCCTCGGCGATGACGCCGTCTTCCAGGGCCTGGCCCAGGGCCGTTTCTAGGGACTCCCGCACATCCTTGCCCATGCCGCCGGTTTCGACGAGGGCATATTGCTCATGGCGCCGGTCGAACGGGTCGGTGCAACCGTCGATGTGTTGCACGGTGATCTCGAAGGCGAAGCGGTTGATGATTTCAAACGCCGTCAATCCGTCGCCGACGGCATCGCGGACGCGGCGAAACAGTTCCAGCACAGCCGGCGCGTCGGCGGCGGCGCACAATGCCGTTTCGCGATACCTGGGCGCGGCGTACAGCTTCAGCACACAGGCGGTGATGACGCCAAGGGTGCCTTCGGAACCCATGAACAGGTGTTTTAAATCATAGCCCGTATTGTCCTTGCGCAAGGCGCTCAGGCCGTCCCAGGTGCGACCGTCGGCCAGCACCACTTCGAGGCCAAGCACAAGGTCCCGGGCATTTCCATAGCGCAGCACCTGGACGCCGCCGGCATTGGTCGCCAGATTGCCGCCGATGCGGCAGGAGCCTTCGGCGCCCAGGCTCAAGGGAAACAGCAAACCGGCGTCTCGGGCCGCTTGCTGGATATCGGCCAGGATGACGCCGGCTTCCACCGTCATGGTCTGGTTCAGGGAGTCGATCTCGCGGATGCGGTTCAGGCGTTCGGTGGCGAGCACGATGCCGCAGCGGTTGGCATACAGCGGCACGCCGCCGCCGACCAATCCGGTGTTTCCGCCCTGGGGGGTTATGCAAATTCCGGCCTGGGCGCAAATGCTCATGACGCGCGCCGTCTCATCGACCGTGGCGGGGCGGGCGACACCGGCGCAGGTTCCCTTGTACAGGCCCCGCTGTTCGCTCTCATAGGGTTCCTTATCGGCTGGATCGTCGATCCAGCCGGACGGTCCCAGCAGGTCGCGGATGCCGTCGATGGCCCGAATTTGGTCAGGGGATTGCGCTGTCATAATGGCCGCCATAATGGACTCTCGACCCGCTCCAGACAAGCTGTCTGTGCAGGCTGTCGCTACATGTAGAAGGTGTTTTTCTCGACACTTAAAGTTGCCCTGTGCCACACTGCGCGCCACATATAGTTTTCAGCGGGAGTCGTTGAGGATCACACGGAGTTTCGGGCTTTGAGCGACGCGGAGATAGAGCGGAAACTGGCAGTTATTTTATATGCCGACGTCGCCGACTACAGTCGGCTTACGGGCGAGGACGAACTCGGCACCCACAAGAAACTTGGCGCTTCGCTCGATCTGATTTCGGCTCAAATCACCAAATATGATGGCGCCGTCGTTCATTATGCCGGCGATGCGGTATTGGCGAAATTCGCCAGCGTCGTCGCCGCCGTCAAGTGTGCGGTTTCATTTCAAAAACTTCTGGAAGCGGAAAATTGGCACGTTGCCGATAAGGACCAGTTGCGATACCGGGTTGGAATTAACCTGGGCGAAGTGATCATCGACCGGGACGATATTTATGGCGATGGCGTCAACATTGCGGCCCGGCTGGAAAGCCTCGCCGATCCCGGCGGCATCTGTATTTCGCAAACGGTACGCGATCAGGTTAGCGGTAAACTTGACCTTCAGTTTGAAGACATGGGCGATCAGAACGTCAAGAATATTGCCTCGCCCGTACATGCCTATCGACTGTTGCCGGCGGGTACGGCAGGCCCGCAAACACCTGTCAGCGAGAAAACAAATAAGCCCCGGATCGCACTGTGGTTGTCCGCCGGTGCGGTCATGGCCGTCGCTTTGGCAATCCTGATCTGGCAGACCCCATGGCAAACCCGACACCCGCCGAAGAGCGCGAATACCGCCCCCGAAAGCGTCGCCCCGACAGTGGCCGAAAACATAATTTCCCTGGCCGTCCTGCCCTTCAACAATTTGAGCAATGATGAAGAACAGGAATATTTTTCCGATGGCATGACGGAAGATTTGATTACCGATCTGTCGAAAGTGTCGGCATTGACAGTGACGTCACGGACATCGACTTTTTCCTATAAAGGCAAGTCTCCCGATATCCGGGCGGTGGCCAAAGAATTAAACGTCCGTTATGTGCTTGAAGGCAGCGTGCGAAAATTCGCAGGGCGAATCCGGATCAACGCCCAGTTGATCGATGCGACAACGGGCAACCATATATGGGCCGAACGATATGATCGTGATTTCAAGGATATTTTTAGCGTTCAGGATGAAGTGCGCGAAAAAATCGTCGCGGCGCTGGCGGTCTCGCTGACGCCGGCGGAAAAAGAACGGCTGGCCCATCCGCGAACAAACAATGCGGAAGCCTATGATTTTTATTTAAAGGGTCTGCAGCAGGAAAGTTTTTTCACGCCGAATGGCAACACCGAATCCAAACAGTATTTCGAACAGGCGATTGACCTGGACCCATCTTTCGCTGCGGCGTATGCCCACCTGGCCCAGGCTTACAGCCTGGCGGCGGAATTCAATTGGACCGATGATCCATTGGCGTCCTTAAAAAGAGGGCTGGCGCTGGCGAAAAATGCCATCGCCCTGGACGATGATCTGGCGATGGCTCACTGGTCATTGGCCCGATTGTATTCCCGCAGATTAATTTATAACGGGCCACTGGCCATTTCCGAGGCCGAAAAGGCCATCGAGCTGGAACCCAAAGATGGCGCTAATCATGCAATCCTGGGCGTTACTCTCACTTTTGCCGGCCAGGCGGAAAAAGGAATTATTCATATTAAAAACGCCATACGCCTCAATCCGGAACCGCCGTACTGGTATTATTTCGGGCTTGGAATGGCTAATTATTTTCTTTCCCGCTACGACAGCGCCATCGAAAATTTCGAAAGGTTAAAAGAGCAAAATTCGTCCGTCGTCTGGTCCTACTGGTTTCTGGCGTCGATCTATGGCCAGCTTGGCCAACTGGAAAACGCCAAATGGGAATTGTCCGAACTGGAAATCATGGGTGAGACCCTGACCATAGAAGCGGGAGAAAATTCCACCGACATCATGGACCCGACCTACGGCGGGCTTTATCTGGAAGGACTGCGCAAGGCCGGGGTACCCGAAGAATAGATCAGGTTTTATCGCTCGCCGCCGCCCGGCGCAGGCGGTCGTTGATGGCGATGCCCAGGCCTCGCTCGGGGATCGGCATCACGGCGATGCCGGCAAAGCCGGGCTGATCGAGCATGTGCAGCATGGCGAACAGGTTGGCCGCGGCCTCTTGCAAGTCACCCTTGCGGCTTAAATTGACGTGGCGGTTTTTAACGCCGGGGCCGAAAGCCAGCAGGGCCTCGCCGGGATTGGCGCTTGGCGCATTGATCCTGATCGGTATGGCCGGGGCGTAGTGGCGGCTGAGCATGCCCGGCGATTTCGGAGCACTGGCATCGCTATCGGCCACTACCAGCGGCCCGATGATCGCCTCGATATCCGCGGTCGGGATGCCGCCGGGGCGTAACAGGGCGGCTTCTTCACCGCTTAAATCGACGACGGTCGATTCGATACCGACGCGACTCGGCCCGCCGTCGATAATGGCCGCGACCCTGTCGCCTAAATCCGCCAGCACATGTTCGGCCGCGGTCGGGCTGATCCGGCCGGAACGGTTGGCGCTGGGCGCGGCGATCGGGAATCCCGCCTGTTCCAGCAGGGCGTGGGCCACCGGATGATGGGGCACGCGCACGGCCAGGGTGTCCAGGCCGGCGCTGGCCAGCAAAGATACCAGACAAGTATCGCGCCGCTTCAGCACCAGGGTCAGGGCGCCGGGCCAGAAGGCAGCGGCCAGGCGCCACGCCCGGTCATCAAAAACAACGGTTTCCCCGGCCGCTTCGGCATCACTGAAGTGGATGATCAGGGGGTTGAAGGCGGGGCGGCCCTTGGCGGCGTATACGGCGGCGACGGCGCTGTCGTTACGGGCGTCGGCGCCCAGGCCGTAGACGGTTTCGGTCGGGAACGCGACCAGCTTGCCTTCGCCTAAAAGCGCCGCCGCCTGGGAGATGTTTTCCGGTGTTGGTTCCAACATATGCCGTTACGGATTTTGCCGCCGCCCACAGTAAAGAGCCGCCGGACAAGCCAACGGCTCTTTAGTACTCTCTTGCTGCTTTTGGCCTTGCCATCCGCGGTAATGACCCGGCACTGCAGTCACCGTAAAGGATTACGGCGGCTAATTCGTGGAGGGTAAAACCCTTGTCCACGGTCATAGTGTGCGCCTCCTGCAGGGGAGCGTCAAGACTTGAAAATTTAAAAAAAATGACTACGCAGTTTCACGATTTGGCCTCCTCCAGGCCCCTGACGATGAAGTCGGGATTGGCCATTCCCGGCTTGCCGTAGCGCAGCGGGCTACCGTCCAGCTGGCAGACCGATCCCCCGGCGGCGACCACCACGGCGTGCCCGGCGGCGGTGTCCCATTCCATGGTCCGACCCAGGCGCGGGTAGATATCGGCTTCTCCCGATGCGACCAGGCAGAATTTCAGCGAGCTGCCGGCGCTGGTCGAATCCTTGACGTTCAATTCACCGATGAAGGCTTCCAGTTCGGGCGTGCGATGGTTGCGGCTGGCGACCACGACCAGGCCGTCATCGGCGGGCAGCCGGCAGGAAATGGCTTTCGCCGGCTGGCCGTTCAATTCGGCGAAGGCGCCGCTGGCGCAGCCCCAATATGTGTTGCCCAGCGCCGGCGTGTGGACGATTCCCAGAACCGGTTTGCCGGCTTCGATCATGGCGATGTTGACGGTGAATTCATTGCTTTTCGTGATGAAGCTTTTTGTCCCGTCAAGGGCGTCGACCAACCAGAACGGCTCGGTTCCCACTTCCGGGGCGCGACCGGCGGCGAACGCTTCCTCGCCGACGATCGGGTACCGGGCGGAGACGCCTTCGCTGATACCCTGGATGATGATCGCCTCGGCGATGCGATCGGCTTCGGTCACCGGGGATGAATCGGCTTTATGCTCGACCTCGAAATCCGTGTTGTAGATATCCATGATCGCCAGTCCGGCCTTTTTTGCCAGGTCGCCGATCTGCTCCATCAGCGCGATGGTGATGTTAAGGGTCAAGTCCGTCTCCTTGCTTGGGAAATGTTACCGGGGCCGCCAGCATAGAAACAAGCCGCTCGCCGACCAAGGAGAAACTATCGCCTGATCTGGCGGCCAAAGAATTCGATGACGGCTTCGCGGGCCTCGGGCAGGCTCGAAGTGTCGTGCTGGTAGCCGGGCAGCAATCTGGTCTGGACGGGTCGGATGCCGGCCTGGTTCGCGCACGAAGCGGCGTCGGCGCCGTCGAACAGGCGGTCATCGCGGGAGGCGATAACCATAACCGGTACAAAAGGTCGACCGTTTACGCCCCATCGGCACAAGGCGCCGCTGATCACCCTGGCCCGGTAGCCGGTGCCGTCATAGGCGGCAAGGGCATCGCCGCCCTCGCCGTGACCCATGACGAACAGATTTTTCTGATCCACCCACTCAAGGGTTCGAACCGATTCCAGGGCTTCGGCTATTTCGGCCTTGCGCAGGGCATGAACCTGGTTCAAGGGCGCCTCGGCCAAGGGCAGGAACTGCCAGTGTGTGCAGGTTTCCGGTCGCTCGGTCCGGGCGAAGCTGTCGGGCAGGATTACCGCGAATCCGGCCCGGGCCATAAAACGGGCGAAATGCCATCCGGCCAATTTGCGGTTCTTGCCGCAGTCGTGAAAAAATATAACCGTCGACAATTTTCGCCCGTCCAGGATAAGCCGGTCCTGCAGGCGGATGTCGTCCATGTGGCTGTTGATCACACTGCCGTCTTCGGGCTTGACCCAGATTTCGGCCTTTTCCCAGGTTTTCTTAACGTCCGGATCAGGTCCTGCACCGGCGCCGCCGGTCGTCAGGAGGCTGATAAATACGAACGACAACCAGATTCGAACGCGCATGATTACCTCCGGTTAAATCTCAAGGTCGTCGGCGGTGGCGGCGATAATGGCGAAGCGGTCGGCCAGCGCCGCCAGTTCGACCCGTTGAATATCCTGGGCGCTGACCACGCCAACGCCGTCGGCTCCGGGCAGGTCGCGGGTCGCCGTCGCCGCCGCTACGATGGTGCACCGATATCCGTGATCGACCGCCGCCCGCGCCGTGGCGCTGACGCACATGTGGGTCATAAACCCGACAATGACGATTTCCTTCTTGCCCGTAGCGGCCAGGACCTCGGTGAGACTGGTCCCGGCGAAGGCGTTGGGCAGGGCCTTGATGATGATCTGCTCGCCGCCCAGGGCCGCCACTTCCGGGGCTATTTCCGATGACGGGCCCTGGGGATCGAAAACGCCGCCGCCGGGGCGGCCGTGATGGACGATGTGAATGATCGGCGATCCCGCCTCGCGCGCCTTGATCAGTACACGGGCGCACTCTTTCAGCGCCGGGGCGACATCGGGCAAGGTCAGCACGCCGGAAACGTATTCCACCTGGCAGTCGATCAGCACCACGGCGGCATCGGTCAATTTCGCGGGTTCAAGCGGCGCACCGGCCATGGCCAGCAGGGTTTTTGGATTGCTCAAAATGGTCTCCCGTCGTTGTTTGCTTATTTATACCAAAATGTGTCGGCGCCGCCATGATCGGCGGCGGAAATTTCACCGGCGATGAAGCGCCGGGCCTTGAAGGTATCCGACCAGTGATTGCCGGCCAGGCCCGCCTTGTTCTTGAGATGGCCGAGAAAATCGGCCGGGCGCGGTAATTGCTCCCAAACAGATGGCAGGAACAGCGCCCGCTTGCCCTTGTCTTCGATGATCAGGCCGTCGATATCGGGGCGAAGCCGGGCAAGCAGGTCTGCCTCGCCATCGAACGCCATATCGACGGGCGGGCTCAGTACCGAAATGGAAAGGTTCAGGCCTTTCATGTCTTCGCTTCGCAAAGCGGGAAATCTGGGATCGCGGAAACCGGCGGCGTAGGCGTTTTCGACGACATCCAGGATCAAGGGCCGGTAGGCCTCCGGCGATCCGATGCAGCCGCGCAGGCGCTCGCCGTGTTTAAGGGTCACGAAGCAGGCGCCGTTTTCGCCCAGGGCAGGGGGATGATCGGCGGTGTTGATGGCCAGAGGGGCGGCGAAATCCAGGCCATGGCGGATCGAGGCGGCGGCGCTATCGAGCAGGTATTCCCCGTGTTGGTCGAGCAATCGCCGGGTGCGGCTTTCGAAATCGTCGCTTTGCTTTTCATAAAAGGCCCAGCCGCCGTAGCCGACGACCCGGTCGTGCGAACCGGCGGTATCGCCGGAATTGCACAGGCCGACGGTTTGCACCCGCATGCCCTTGCGCTTGGCCAGCGTCAGCAGGCCCTTCAGCGGAATCCGTCCGCAGGCCTGGGAATCGCCGATGGCATCGGGGTCCAGCCGTTCGATGGACTGGCAGGTTTTCGAGTCGATCCTGCGGGCGCTGTCGTAATCCAGATAATGGCTAAGGTCGGAAGAAATCACGATCAGGGTTTCCGGGCCGCCCCATAGCGCCTCGAGAACCTGGGCGACTTCGCCGCTGGTGGCGCTGCCGACGACCAGCGGCACCAGGGAGAAGTCACCCAGCATGACCTGTAAAAACGGCAACTGGACTTCCAGGCTGTGTTCCTGGGCGTGGGTCTCATCGAAAACCTGGACCTGGGGCAGTTCGATAATTTCTTCGGCGGCGGCCTGGTCGATGGGGATATCGCCAAGTGGCGTGGTGAAGGCCGTGGCCCGGCTCAGGGCCAGGCCGCGTAGCGGCACCCGGTGGCAGGGGCCCAGCAAAACGACCCGGCTGATTTTTTCGGCGGCGGGTTTCAGGGCGGCAAACACCCGTGCCGCCAGGGCCCCGGAATAGACGTAACCGGCGTGCGGCGAGACCACGGCTTTCGGCGCGACCGCCGCGGTCGCCACTGTATCGGCGGCCGCGGCCTCGGCAAAATAGTCCCGAACCGCGGTGTCGAGTTCGCGGGCGCTGCCTGGATAAAACGTGCCGGCGACGGCGGGGGGCCTGATATACGTCATCGTAGTTAGGTAATCCCGGCAAGCGGGCTTGTAAAGAGCGGCGAGGCTTTATACCAAGTTGCATTAATAATGACCCATAGAGATCGCCTCAGCAGCCCGTCGGGTAGGAGAGAAGTCGCCGGCGATGCGGGGCATCGTCAAGGCTTTTCGACGCCCTCCGAAGGGCTGCTGAGGCGATCTCTATGGGTCATTATTAATGCAACTTGGTATTATTCGGCGACTTCGAGTTCGTACAAAATGACGGTCTTGGACTGGCCTCGAATGGGTATTTCACCGATTCGCTTCAAAGGAAACCCGGTGGTTTTGCCGGCCGTCGAATCGGTGGTCAGGATGCGCGTCTGGTAATCCTTGTTCAGGGATTCGACGCGGGCCGCCAGATTGACCGCATCGCCATGTACCGTGTAGTTGAGCCGCCCCAGCGCGCCGACGGCGCCGGCGATCACGGTGCCGGTGTTGACGCCGATGCGGGTGCCGACCTTGCGGCCACCGAAGGTTCGCCGGATGCTGGCATGTTGCATTTCAAGCGCCGCTTGCAAGGCGTTGTTTGCGTGTTGGGAATCGGTGATTGGCACATTAAAGGTGGCCAGGATGGCGTCCCCCTGGAACTGGGTAACGACGCCGCCATGACGTTCCAGGATATCGACCATTTCCGAAAAATAGTCGTTGAGCAGGGAAACGATCCCTTCCGGGCCCAGGTTTTCCGTCATTTCCGTGAAATTTTCGATGTCGGAAAACAGCACGGTCGCTTCCGTCTCCACGGTCTCGATGGTACCGCCATCGGCCAACAGGGATTCGGCGACTTTTTTCGGCACATAACGACCCAGCGCATGACGGATCATCTCGCTTTCGCGCAAGCCATCGACCATTTCGTTAAATGACCGGGCGGCCAGGTCCAGTTCCAGAATACGGCTCGGCGGAAGGGTCGGAACCTTGTCCAGATCGCCTTTGCGGACTTTGCCCGCCGCCACGGCGATGGCTCGCACCGGTCCGCTGATCCAGTGGCCGCCGATCATCGCCAAGGTCAGGGCGACGACAAAAAACACCACCCCGACGATGAAGGTGGTATCCAGGCGTCTGGCCTGTTTGTTGACCGCACGGGAATCCAGATACTGACCAACGGTCCAGGGCTTGTTGCCGTATTTATTGATTTCCCGATACAAAAATATGTATTGAATATCACCGATGGCGACAAGATTTGCCTTGGATTTCCCTTCGTGTTTTCCCCTGAAAGTGCGCAGCAAATTGAGCCTGCCGGTCGGCGGGTCCCATATATGGCTGAGAATGTCGTCGCCGAGATTATTGAAATCCGGCAGGTCTGATTCGAGGAAGTTTTCCGGCTTCCAATCGATCAGGAACGGGTGGGCGATCAGTCGTGTCTTGTCGTAAATTATGAACGGCACCAATTCCACCAGCGCCTTGTTGGCCAGGAACCTGGACAGCCCGGCGATCGGAACCGTCAGGTTCAAAACGCCGATCAGCCGATCATCTTTGCGAACCGGCGTTTGCAGTATGACGATCATTTGTTTCAGGTCTTCCGACCAGATCGGGCTTTGCCACGTCGGTTTTGTCAGGCGGTTGGTCTGCTCAAGTAAAACCTGGTATTGCGCCCCAGGGGGCCAGTGCATATCGACGGCCTTTTTCTCGCTGCGGAAATAGGCGGTCATGACACCATCGGGGCGGACGAACCCGGCCGCCGAAACCTGTGGTGTCGCCGACAGGGAGCCTTCCAGGAAAGTTTTGAACTGGGCGCCATTATCGATGGAAATACGCCCTTGGCGGATCGCGTCGGCGATCCATTCGGCCTGGGATTGCACCGGTTCCAGTTGGTGATCAATCTGGCCGGTGATCACGTCGATGGATGTTTCGGCCTTTTCCGTCAGCAATTCGATGGTGTTCTCCCGCGCCGCCGACAGCCCCAGGTAAAGGACGCTGCCGATGGCGGCGGCGACCAGGACGCCGAGCCCCAGAACGGCGATGACGTTAATGGGAATGCGGGTCTTGTTTGTGGTCGTATCGCTCAAGAAAAATTCCTGCTTCGTCGAAGAAGCCTTGAATATATGACATTGATCGGGAAATACCAGTCTTGGGCGCGTCTTTGGTCCGTCTTGCACCGTTGACGGAACGACCTTCCCTGCTTATTTCAAGGGCATGGATGAAACCGCACACTTGGAGGTAACCGGCAGCCATTTTCCGGGTCGTTTCTGGCACGCGCTCGACGACGGTCGGGTGCAGTGTGACCTGTGTCCGCGCTTCTGCAAATTGCACGAAGGCCAGCGGGGACTGTGTTTCGTGCGCGCCTGCGACGGTGGCCAGATTGTCCTGACGTCTTACGGGCGGTCCAGCGGTTTCTGCGTCGATCCCATCGAGAAAAAGCCGCTCAACCATTTCCTGCCCGGCACCCCGGTGTTCAGCTTCGGCACGGCGGGCTGTAACCTGACCTGCAAATTCTGCCAGAACTGGGACATCAGCAAGTCCCGCGAGTTCGACAAATTGCAGGATGCCGCCAGTCCCGAGATGATCGCCGAGGCGGCGCTGAAGACCGGCTCGCGCTCGGTCGCCTATACCTATAACGATCCGATCATTTTCCATGAATACGCCATCGACGTGGCCAAGGCCTGTCATGCGCGGGGGATCAAAAACGTCGCGGTTTCATCGGGTTACGTGTGCCCGGAACCCAGGGCCGAGTTCTATGCCCATATGGACGCCGTCAATATCGATCTGAAGGCGTTCACCGAGGAATTCCACAGGCGGCTGTGTTCGGCCGAACTGGCGCCGATTCTGGATACGCTGAAATACCTGAAACACCAAACCAATGTGTGGGTCGAGACGACGACGCTGCTGATCCCCGGCGAAAACGATTCCCCGGAAGAACTGGACGCCATGACCAAATGGGTGGTCAAGGAACTGGGACCCGACGTGCCCATGCATTTTTCCGCCTTCCACCCGGACTGGAAGATGATGGACACGCCGCCGACGCCGAAATCGACCCTGACCCGGGCGCGGTCCATCGCCCTCGGGAACGGCGTGCGCTACGCCTATACCGGCAACGTCCATGATTTCGACGGCGAAAGCACCTATTGTCATGGCTGTGGCGAACGGCTGATCGGCCGGGACTGGTATGTGCTGTCGGACTGGAATCTGACCGATGACGGCCATTGCATGAAATGCGGAACCGCGTGTGCCGGGGTGTTCGATGGCCCTGCGGGAACCTGGGGCGCCAAACGCTTGCCGGTGCGCCTGGGCGCGGGCTGAAGCCGTAATCTCTATGGTTCCCTATTCGTGCAACTTGCTATAAATTCCCGCTACATTACAAAGGATCAAAGAATTAAGAGGACAAAGCCTGTGCAAACACTGACGCTAAGCGTGCATGAATTTCTCGCCCTGATGGGCGGGCTCGACGAACAGATGGAGGAATCGGGCTTCAAGGCCGAATCCGGAATCTACGACGCCTGGTACCAGCAGTGGCGCGATATTGAGGCCAAGGTCGAAAAATTACCGATGATGGAACGGGCCGATATGTATTTCGACGGCAAGGTCAACATCAACGATGTCTCCGACGAACACCTGGCCGAGATCAAGATACAGGTGCAGCTGCAGATCGACAATTGCCAGCGAATGATCGACGAAGACGATATCGACGCCGACCCGGATGATCTGGAAATCTGGAATCAGCTGATGGCCGTCGTCCTCAAATTGTAAACAGGTAGGAAATCCTTAGATGAAAATCACCTTCGCCAATCCCGTTCAACCGTTACGGGGCGCCGTCGTCGTCGGCGTTCTGGACGGTCGTGTATTGACCGATGGCGCCAGGGCGCTGGACAAAAGAATGGGCGGCGCACTGTCCCGCGCCATCAAGGCCAGCCGCTTCAAGGGATCGAAAGACCATACCCTGACCGTGCTGGCGCCGGCCGGCACCAAACTTGACAGGGTGTTGGCGGTCGGCCTGGGCAAACCGGCGGATATTGACGCCAAACGCATGCAGGCGCTGGGCGGGCTGATTTACGCGGCGCTGGCGACCAAGGGCCACGCCTCGGCCCAGGTGGTGGTTGACGCCGTCGCCAAAAGTTCATTGTCCGCCGCCGATATGGCCGCCGAAATGGCCTTCGGCGCCCGGCTGCGGTCTTACCGGTTCGCCAAATACCGGACCAAGGAGTCGGCCCACGACAAGCCGACCCTGAAAAGCCTTAGATTGACGGTCGCTGGATCGGCGAAGGCGAAGAAGGCCTATGCGGGCAAGGACAAAGTCGCCGATGGCATCTTCATGACCCGGGATCTGGTTTCCGAACCGGCCAATATCCTGTACCCGGAGACCCTCGCCAAACAGGCGCAAACCCTGAGCAAGCTTGGCGTCAATGTCCAGGTGCTGGGCGAAGCGCAGATGAAAAAGCTGGGCATGGGATCGCTGCTCGGCGTCGGCCAGGGCAGCGTCCGGGAATCCAGGCTGGTGGTCATGCAGTGGAACGGCTTGGGGAAATCGGTCAAGGGCAAGGCGGCCCAGCCCATCGCCTTTGTCGGCAAGGGCGTGACGTTCGATACCGGCGGTATTTCCATCAAGCCGTCGGCCGGCATGGAAGACATGAAATGGGACATGGGCGGCTCCGGTGTGGTCATCGGCCTGATGAAGGCGCTGGCCGGTCGCAAGGCCAAGGCCAATGTCGTCGGCGTCGTCGGCCTGGTCGAAAACATGCCCTCGGGTAACGCCCAGCGTCCCGGCGATATCGTCACTTCCATGTCGGGCCAGACCATCGAAGTGCTGAATACCGACGCCGAAGGCCGCCTGGTGCTGGCCGATGCGCTGTGGTACACCAAGGAACGCTTCAAGCCGCAGTTCATGGTCGATTTGGCGACCCTTACCGGCGCCATCATCATCTGCCTGGGCAATGAAAAGGCCGGCCTGTTTTCCAATGACGACAAACTGTCGAACCAGTTGACCGCCGCCGGCGATGCCGTCGGTGAGGACCTGTGGCGGATGCCCTTGGGCGATGCCTACGACAAGATGCTGAAATCCGACGCCGCCGACATGAAAAACATCTCCGGCGGTCGCGGCGCCGGGTCGATCACCGCGGCGCAGTTTTTGCAACGGTTTGTCGACAAGACCCCGTGGGCGCATCTGGATATCGCCGGGGTAACCTGGACCGACAAGGACCATCCGACCGTGCCCAAGGGCGGCACGGCGTTTGGCGTGCGCCTGCTCGACCGCCTGGTCGCCGACAACTACGAGAAAAAGTGACCCGGGTTTGTGACCGATGTTTCTTTTTATCACCTGCAGCTTTGGCCGCTCGAGCGGGCGTTGCCGAAGCTGCTGGAAAAAACCCTCAAGGCCGGCAAGCGGGCGCTGGTGCTGGTCGGCTCCGAGCAGCGCGCCGAACAGCTGAACAATGTTCTGTGGACCTATGAACAAGCCGCGTGGCTGCCCCACGGCACGAAAAAGGATGGCCGGGCGGCGGATCAGCCGATCTGGCTGAGCCCGGAGCAGGAAAATCCCAATGGCGCGACGTTCCTGTTCCTCACCGATGGCGCCACCAGCCCCCATGTCGGCGACTATGAACGCTGTTTCGAGCTCTTCGACGGCAACGACGGGGCGCAAGTGACGGCCGCCCGGCAACGTTGGAAAGCCTATAAGGAATTGGGTTACGGCCTGAAATACCTGCAACAGACCGAAACCGGCGGCTGGCTGGAGAAGGCGGCGGAGTAATTGTCTGGATTGGCTCTAGGGCATTTCCAGGTTAATATGAACCACTCTGACCCTGTTATTTTGTTTCGTGACGAGGAACGCATCGCCACGCGATGCGGGGTATCGGGTAAGATGCGTGACGACGATCACGAAGCAAAAGAACATGGCCTTCGGTGGGGCATACCGGCCCGTCGGGGGCGTTGCAACCCTTGCCCGATGCGATGGCATCGCGCGGCGGGCCGCGCCTGCCCGAACAAGCCGGCCTGCCCCATCAGAGTGATTCATATTAACCCGGAAATGCCCTAGTGAAATTTTGGCGCATGTGCGCTATCGCCTGGCGCGTCACCTTTCGCGGAATTGAAAATTTCCACGAGTTGATTAGCAAGAAGCCCTTCGAGAAAGGCCTCTAACTCACCCAAGTCTATGATTCCATTATTCAAGTATTTTTTATCAGCGGCTTCAAGTGCGTCGTAATAAGGCCCCTTGTTGCTGGCGATTTGCTCGGGAATGGTATTGGAACCCGGCAACTGAAAGCCAGCCTTCACACAAAGAACAAGATATGAAACGGCACGAGAAGTGCGGCCATTTCCGTCATCGAATGGATGTATCCAATTCAGCCGCCACATGACGTAAGCGGCAAGGTGAATAGCCGTATAGGTTTCCCAATTGTCGTTGACGTAATCACACATATCCTCGACATATTCCGGGACGAGGTGTGCTCCTACCGGTTGATGGTCACTCCCTTCAATTTCGATGCCGGCGGGCCGGTAGTTTCCGGCAAAACCACTGATTCCATCCAAGGCTGTGCGCTGAAGTGTTAGCAGAATTGATGGACGAAGTTTGAAGGGCCGTTCGGTGTAGAGGAACTCGTCAATGTGTGCCTGGGTCACGTCAAATTGGCGAAGTCCATTTCTCGCTTCGTGCGCGGCCAATTTGTCCGGGTCAGTTATCAGAACCGGCGCGTGCGCTTTGCTATGTCGTTCGTTGGAATCATTCGCCATGCTTTATCAGGCGTTCTCTCGCTCTGCTTTCAGAAGCTCGGCTTCTTTGACAACTGTCTCACGAGTAATTCGGTCATTTTCGATTTTAGTATTGCCATAAGCAAAACTGACACGTTGCTGTTCAGCCTCGTCAGTAGACATTTTCACTTTGCTTGCAGCGTCTATTAGTTTTTTTAATTCATCTGTCATAATAAAGCCTCCCTAGACGACCAAGGTCTCCGACTTAGTGGTGATTCTTAAGTCTACTGTGATTAAAAAAAATACACTAATCACAATTAACAATTCGTTATTTCTAGCAGGCTAACTGATTGGGATTAAATCGAAATATCATAACTTAGCCTTTTCATCTACCCCGCGTCCGCCGAGTCGATCACTTCCTGGGCCTTCATCCAAGCCTCTTCGGCCTTGCTCATGGATGATTTTATTTCGCCCAGCCTGACCTGCAAGTCGTGCAGTTTTGCGGTCGGGCCCTGATACACTTTCGGGTCGGCGAGGCGGGCTTCCAATTCGATCTTCTGGATTCCCAGTTTTTCGATCCGGGCTTCCGCCTGTTTCGCGTTGTTGCGGATATCGGCGGTATCGGCGCGGGCCTGGGCGCGCAGCTTGCGGGCTTCCTTGCGGCTGATATTGCTTTGCCGGGTCGTCGTCGATTTGCCGCCGCCGCCGCGCCGGTCATCCAGCAGCTTGTTGCGGTAGTCGGCCAAATCGCCGTCGTAGGACATACACGTGCCGTCTTCGACCAGCCACAGCCGGTCGCAGACCAGTTCCAGCAGATGCGGGTCGTGACTGACCAGAATCACAGCCCCCTGATAATCGTTCAGCGCCCGGACCAGGGCTTCACGGGCGTCGACATCCAGATGGTTGGTCGGCTCGTCCAGCAACAGCACATGCGGCGCGTCCAGGGTCATTACGGCAAACAGCAACCGGGCTTTTTCGCCGCCCGACAGGTTGGCCACCGTGGTTCCGACCTTGTCGGCGCCGAACCCGAACCGGCCCAGTTGCGACCGGACCCTGGATTCCGGTACGTCGCCCAGTTTCGCCGACATCACCTGCAGCGCCGTTTGCTCGGCGTTCAATTCTTCCGTCTGGTGCTGGGCGAAATAGCCGAAACGCAGCTTGCCGGATTTACGAAATACCCCCGACAGGGGTTTCAGGCGGCCCGACAGCAGCTTGATCAGGGTCGATTTGCCATTGCCGTTGGCGCCGATCAGGGCGATGCGGTCATCCATGTCGATGCGTAAATCAAGGCCCGACAGCACCGGCTCGCCCGGCGCATAGCCGACATCGGTGTCATCCAGGGTAATCAGCGGCGGCGGCAGGTGGTCGGGAGTGGGGAAGTCGAATGACGTCGTCCGTTCCTCGATCATCGAGGCGATGGGTTGCATGCGACCAAGCATTTTCAGGCGGCTTTGGGCCTGCTTGGCCTTGGTCGCCGAGGCCCGGAAACGGTCGACGAAAGACTGGATGTGCGCCTGTTCGGCAATTTGTTTGTCGCGCAGTTTTGACTCATTCGCCATGCGTTCGCTGCGGGTTCGCTCGAAGCGGTCATAGCCGCCGGCATAGCGGGTCAATTTTTGCGCCTGCAGGTGGATGATGCCGTCGACCGAGGCATTGAGCAGGGTGCGGTCGTGGCTGATTACCACCATGGTGCCGCGCCAGTTGGCCAGGTAACTTTCCAGCCACATGGTCGCCTCCAGGTCCAGATGGTTGGTCGGTTCATCCAGCAGCATCAGGTCGGGGTTGGAAAACAGGACCGCCGCCAGCGCCACCCGCATTTGCCAGCCGCCGGAAAAATCGGCGCACGGCTGCGCCTGCGCTTCCTCGCTGAACCCCAGCCCGGCCAGGATCACGGCGGCCCGCGACGGCGCCGAATGGGCATCGATATCGGCCAGGCGGTTATGAATATCGGCGATCCGGCCGGGTTCACGGGCGGTCTCGGATTCGGCCAATAACTGCGCCCGTTCCGTATCGGCGGCGAGCACCGTGTCGAGCAGGCTTTCGGCCCCGGTCGGGGCTTCCTGGGCGACGGTGGCGATTTTCGCCCGCTTGCGCACGCCGACCGATCCGTCATCGGCGCCAAGTTCGCCCAGGATCAGTTTGAACAGGGTCGTCTTGCCGGTGCCGTTGCGCCCGACCAGGCCCACCTTGTGGCCTTCGGGGATGGCGACGGTGGCATGATCGAACAGGACACGGCCGCCGATTCGATAGGTGAGATCGTTAATATGTAACATGGCCGGGGTGATAGCATGGCCGATGCCGATTGCGCCAATATTATATTAGCAAACACTTGCCTTGGAAGGTGGATAGCGCTATAAACCGCCGCCTCATACAGGATTTCGGCGGATACCCCCGGAACGCAATTTCAATCATCAGATACAGAATTATGGAGAGACCTGGGCAATGGCTATCGAACGCACCCTGTCCATCATCAAACCGGACGCGACGGAACGTAATATCACCGGTAAAATCAACGCCAAATTTGAAGAAGCCGGCCTGCGCATCGTCGCCCAGCGCCGCATACGCCTGTCGCGCGATCAGGCCGAAGCCTTTTACGCCGAACACAACGAACGCTCGTTCTTCGGCGAGCTCGTCGATTTCATGATTTCGGCCCCGGTCGTCGTCCAGGTTCTCGAAGGCGAAGACGCCATCGCCAAGAACCGCGAAATCATGGGCGCGACCAACCCGGCCAACGCCGAAGACGGCACCATCCGCAAGGAACTGGGCCTTAACGTGCAGGAAAATTCCGTGCACGGTTCCGACCGCCCGGAAAGCGCGGAACGGGAAATCGGCTTCTTCTTCAGCGACGCCGAACTGGTTGGCTAGACGTTCGACCAAATTCGAATAAAGAAGCCCTCCGGCGAAAACCGGGGGGCTTTTCTATGGTGCGCCCCCGGATGTCGGCTCTATCGCCTGCAGCAGACCAATCTGAATGACGGTGGTTAAGACCGCTGTTGACCCAACTCGGACATTCGACAATCTTCTTAAGCGTCCGTATCAGCCCGCTCAGTCGGAAAATCTTGATCCGGATCATCCGAAGAATTTTCGAATGGAATCAAGAAAATAGAAGGGCGCTCGGGATAGCTTGGTTTCAAGCACGAAATTTTCCAGAAAGATCAAACCTGCGGGAGACCTGACGATGCGGCCGCGATCAAGGCCGGTGCCGCGGCTAAGGGCATCGCTGTTGGCGAAAGCCAGGAAGGTCAGGTCTTTTTCGGGAATCATCAGCACCAGCGTCGAAATAGAGTCCCAACTCCCGTAGTGCCATATCAAATTGGTTCCTTCGATGGTCTCGACAAACCAACCGAGACCATATGGAAGATCGCGGCCCGAGTTGGACTGGGTTGGCCTGAAAGCAATGGCCTGTGTTTGCGGCCTCAGAAAGCGGTTTTCTTTCAGCCCGACAATATACTTGGCGTAGTCGGAGATAGAGGCAACCAAGCCGGCAGAACTGCCAAAATAGGTGGGGTATTTGCCCGGCACCAAGCCGCCTGACTTACTCAGTTGATAGGGCGAAGCGAGTTTGGTCTCAAGAACATCGTTCATGCCGCCGGTGTTTTTCAGGCCGAGTGGGCGGATGATGATTTCGTCGAGGTTGGCCTTGAACCCATTGCCGGTAATCTGCTCGAGGACACGATCGAGTTGACCGAAACGCGATCCATCGTAGCGATAGAGTTCGCCGGGTTTGCCGTTGGAAGTGTGAGAAAAGAGGTGCCGCACGGTGATGATTCCACGGCTTTTCAGGTCGATGCCGAAGGTCGAGGCGGGTGTGTCGAGATCGAGTTTGCCTTGTTCGACCAGTTGCATGAGCAGGGTGGATGCATAGGTCTTGGTCAACGAAGCAAGATGAAACGGCGTGTCGTGCGTCACCGGTGTTTTATCCGTCAAGTCAGCAAAGCCAAAGCCTTTGGACCACATGAGATCACGACCACGCAGAATGCCTACTGCCATCCCCGCCATGCGAAGGTTTTCGTACATTTCGAAGAGGTTGGTCTCTAACGTTACCAGCTTGGCCTGCTCCGCTTTCTGGGCAGCTTCCACCAAGGGCAAATCCGCTGGCGCTGGTGCGTCCGCAATACCTGCCAGCGAGATCGGCGAACGCTCATCTGCCATGAGGCAATCCTACATTTTTTTCTGAGCGTACCATATGGGCTGGTTGGCTATCATAGGAAGAAAAAAGAAGCCTTTGTGGTTGGCGGAGGTTTCACGTTTCAATTTCTTGATGTCCGTTGTTGGCTAATTCCGGACTTGCTTATAGAGCCTGCAACAGGTCTGCTTTGTTGCGCCAAGCAGGCGTACAAGCCCTCCGGCGAAAAACCGGGGGGCTTCTTTATTCGGCGGCGACGGGGGCCGACAGGATGCCGGTTTTGGCGTGATCGATCACGAAATGGGTCGCCCCGGCGCCGGCCCACATGGCCGAAAGCGCGAGCCAGGCGGTCATCGAGAAGATCGAGCCGCCGGTGACCCCGGCGCCGACGGCGCAACCGCCGGCCAGCATGCCGCCGAATCCCATCAGGGCGGCGCCGACAAGGTAGCGGGGCATCCGCCGTTCTTCGCCGAAACATTCCATTTTCATGTCACGGCCGAGCAGGGCGGCGAACAGGGAACCGGCGAAAACGCCGGGCACCAGCCCCAAACTGAAGCCCAACGGCAGGGTCGGGCTGTTGATCAGCGACATCAGGGTATCCGCCGAGGGGCCGATGAAGCTGACGCTCATCACCTGGATCGGTTCGAACGACTGATAGGACAGGGAATAGGTGAAAAACCAGCCGAGCGCGATCATCAGGCCGACACCCAGGGCGCCGATGGTCGGCCAGGGCCCGAGGCGGTTGCGCCGGGTGAAGAAAAACGCCGTCGCCAGAAAGGTCAGTCCGGCGACCAGCGCCATGTCGCCGTCCAGCCCCAACAGGGCGATCAGGTCGCGGTCGTAACCGCCATCGACGGTCCACAGTTCAGCCAGGTACAGGCGGGCCGGAGACAGCATCCCGCGCAAGGACGCCTGGGCGGTCACGGTCAGGATCAATCCGGCGACCAGCGCCCGCAGGTTACCCGTCGCCGAAAGCACCAACAGGCGGCTGGCGCAGCCCCGCGCCAGGATCATGCCGACACCGAACATCAGGCCGCCGATCAGCGCCCCTGAAAGGCTGCCCCGCGACGCCAGTTGGCGGGCGCCCGACACATCGAGCAGGCCACCGGCGATCAGCAATTGGGTGCCGGCGACAGCGGCGGAAAAGGTCAGCAGCCAGATGGTGACTTTGGGGCCGATGGAGCCTTCGGAAAATTCGATGACGGCGGCGCGCAGGCAAAATTTGCTGCGTTGGGCGAAGATGCCGAACAGCAGACCGATCATCAGGCTGCCGAGGGTCAGGGTGACGCCGTCACCAAGCCGTTCGATGTATTTTACCAGATCCATAACAGGCCGCCAGCACGTCAAAATATTAGGATATACTAATATATAGCCCCGGGAAAATCAAGCCGCATCAGTCGGGCGCCGGGTTGACCAAAAACGACTTCCCGCTACTGGAATTTTCGACGGTAACGCATTCATTAACAATGGTAGTACGATTTTCCGCGATCAACTTTACCGCCAGTGGATAGATAACATGTTCCTGTTCCAGGATACGCGCGGCCAGGGCCGGGGCGTCGTCGTCGGCGTGGATCGGGACCACGGCCTGGGCGATGATCGGGCCGCAATCCATGTCGGGGCGAACGAAATGGACGGTGCATCCGGAAAACCGGACGCCGGCGTCGATGGCCCGCCGATGCACGTCGAGGCCCTTGAAGGCCGGCAGCAGGGACGGGTGAATGTTGATGATCCTGTCGTGCCAGATTGTCACGAAAGTATCGCTCAGCAGGCGCATGAATCCGGCCAGGCAGATCAGCCCGGCGCCCGATTGGGTCAGGACTTCGCCCAGCGCGATTTCGAAAGCCGTACGGTCGGCGAATGTGGTGTGATTGATGACAGTGGTTGGAATGTTGGCCTGGGCGGCACGATCCAGACCCATAACACCCGGAACATTGCTGATGACGTGGACGATTTCGGCCGGAAAATCCTCCGCCCGGCAGGCATCTATCAGTGATTGCAGGTTCGAGCCACGGCCCGAAATCAGGACCGCCAGCTTCAACTTTGCCATGACGCATCGATGTTCAACATGTCGACGTTACCGGTTTCGCGTTCGACAATTTTACCAATAATATTAACTGTTTCTCCGGAATTACTAAAGTTTTCCATAAGCTTGTCCAGGCAGTCCGGGGCGACGACGACGGCCATGCCGATACCGCAATTGAAGGTCCGGGCCATCTCGGTGGGGGCGATGCCACCCTGTTTCGCCAGCCAGGAAAATACCGGTGGCAAATCCCAGGCGGCGGCGTCGATGTCGGCGCCCAGATTTTCCGGCAACACCCGGGGGATGTTTTCCAGCAGGCCGCCGCCGGTGATATGGGCCAGCGCCCGGACGCCGCCGAGCGCGATGGCGGCGAGGCAGCTTTTGACGTATATGCGGGTCGGTTCCAAAAGCGCTTCGGCCAGGGTTTTGCCTGCGCTGAACGGGGCCTCGGCCCGGTAATCAAGGCCGCTCAGGTCGACCACCTTGCGAACCAGCGAAAAGCCGTTCGAATGCAGCCCGCTCGATGCCAGGCCAAGGACGATATCGCCGGCCCGTACACCGTCACCGGTCAGGATGGCGTCCCGTTCGACGGCGCCGACGGCGAATCCGGCCAAATCGTAATCGCCGGTTGAGTACATGCCGGGCATTTCCGCCGTTTCGCCGCCGATCAGCGCGCAACCCGCCTGGCGGCAGCCTTCGGCAATGCCCGATATGACGGCCGTGCCGGCGGTTACGTCGAGCTTCGCCGTGGCGTAATAATCCAGGAAGAACAACGGTTCGGCCCCCTGCACGATCAAGTCGTTGACACACATGGCGACCAGGTCGATGCCGACCGTATGGTGTTGGTTGGCTTCGATGGCGACTTTCAGCTTGGTGCCGACACCGTCGGTTCCGGCGACCAGCACCGGATCGGTGTATCCCGCGGCTTTCAGGTCAAACAGGGCGCCGAAGCCGCCAAGGCCGGAGGCGACGCCGTCCCGCCGGGTCGATTTGGCCAGCGGCTTGATCGCCTCGATCAGCGCCTCACCGGCGTCGATATCGACTCCCGCATCCTTGTAATTCAGGCCGTTAATGACTTCCTCCTGCGATTTCATGCTGCTAGGGTCCGACTCAAGGGTCACAAATTGAACAAAATTGGCTCATAGGTTTAGTCGAGTGTGGCGAAACATACTTTATCTGGTACCGTTTGCAATGACCGATCATCGCTATATGTCAAAACAAATTCAAGCGCAGGCTTTTACCGGTCTGATGCCGCTGACGATCGGGCTTTTGATGCTTTTTTCTCCGACCGTCGGGCTGGCGCAATCGACCGTTCAGACCGGCGATGTTTTCGAGGTCCGGGGCGTCATGGTCGATGTCACAGCGGCCTCGACCCAGGCGGCCCGCGACAAGGCCAGGGTGGTCGGCGAAGGCGCGGCGTTTCGGGCCCTGCTGGAGCGCCTGACCCTGCGTATGGACCATTCCAGGTTACCCGAGTTATCGACGACTGAAATCACCTCCTATGTGCAGGATTTCGAGGTCGCCCAGGAAAAGGCTTCCGCCGTGCGCTATCTGGCGACCCTCAACTATCACTTCAAGGCGAATAATGTCAGGGACTTGCTGATCGACCGCTCTATCCCGTTCGCCGAAACCACATCGAAACCGGTTTTGGTTCTGCCGGTCTTTCAGGCCGCCGGGGCCTTGTCGTTGTGGGACGATCCGAATCCCTGGCGCGATGCCTGGATGGCGCAGCCACACGGTTATTCACTGGTGCCGACTTTGCTGCCGCAAGGCGATCTGGCCGACATCGCGGCAATTGGCCCCGAACAGGCGGTGGCCGGCGACGAGGCCCGCCTGTCGGTGATATCGGCCCGCTACCGGACCGGAAATACCCTGGTTGCCCTGGGAATTTTAAAACTGGACAGGGGCCGACCGGACCTGGAAGTCCACGTCACACGGTACGGCAGCGAGCAACAGGAACAATCGGTGATCAGGAATTTCGAATCCGCTGACGGCGAGACACTCGAAAAATTGCTTGGCCGCGCCGCGGAAGAACTGACGCGGCAATTCGAAGACAACTGGAAACGCGATAATCTTTTGCAGTTCGGCAATCGGGCGGTGATCGCCGTGACCATCAAAATCGGCGGCCTGGCGGACTGGTTGAAGGTCAGGAAACAACTGGCCGGTGTGGCGGTTGTCAGAAGCACAGACCTGGTCATCCTGTCCCTCGACGAGGTCCGGGTCAATCTCAACTACATCGGATCGCCCGGGCAGCTTTCCCTGGCGCTGGAACAGGCCGACCTGCAATTGCGACGGGAAGGTGACGGCTGGGTTCTTGGACTGGTCGGCGGCGGTAAATCTTGATCGGAATAATCCCCAACATCATTACCCTGATCCGGTTGGCGGCGGTTCCGCTGGCCGTCTGGCTGATCCTTGATGACCGGATACTGTTTGCCTTCTGGCTGTTTGTCGCCGCCGGAGTAAGCGATGCCGTCGATGGCTACCTGGCCAAGCGCTTCAATGCGGTGACCGAGCTTGGCTCCTATCTGGATCCCCTGGCCGACAAGACGTTGCTGGTCAGCGTCTACATTACCCTGGGCGTCGTCGGTTATCTGGATAACTGGCTGGTTATTTTGGTGGTGTTCCGTGATTTTCTGATCATCGGCGGCGCTCTGGTGTTTCAGACGATGACTCAATCGCTTATCATGCAGCCGTTGTTCGTCAGTAAAATTAACACCTTCGCCCAAATCGTTTTAGCCGCCCTTGTACTGGGTGCCGTAGGATTTAATGTGGACACCGGACCGCTGATGAACATGATGCTGGGTGTGGTGGCGCTAACGACCCTTCTTTCGGGGTTCATGTACGTCATAAAATGGACCCAGAAAGTCAACGCCATGGAGGACAGGCAATGAGCCCGGAGACGTCCGGATCCGATCGGCCCGGCCCAGGAGCCGGCTTGATCAATGCCGAAAAACAGGCGGCGTTCTGGATCGCCGTGCTGCTTGTGGCGGGCGGGCTGATCTATGCCTTGAGCGGCGTCATGGCCCCCTTCATCGCCGGCCTGGCGGTCGCCTATTTCTTCGATCCGGTCGCCGACAGGCTGGAAAAGGCGGGATTTTCCAGGGGCCTGTCGGCGGCCATCGTGATCGTTACCTTTCTCGCTGTGGCCGTCGCCGTGGCGATGTTGCTGTATCCTCCACTGCAATCGCAGATCATGGGACTGCTGGAACGTATTCCCGACCTGATCGACAGCCTGCGGAAACTGGCGGCGCCGATGATCGAACGGCTGAGCGATAAACTGGCGTCTTCCGAGACCGCCGACCTTCGGGGGGCGGCGAATAAATATGCCTCGGGACTGCTATCGTGGGCAGCCGGTATGCTGCAAAGCCTGTGGAGTGGCGGCCTGGCATTTTTCAACGTGCTGTCGTTGATGGTCATTACCCCGCTGGTGGCTTTTTACCTGTTGCGCGACTGGGACCGTATGGTCACCCGGTTCGATGATCTGTTGCCCCGCGCATCGGCGGCGACAATCCGCGAACAGATGGCCGAAATTGACAGCACCATCGCCGCTTTTGTGCGCGGTCAGGCGTCGGTCTGTTTGGTTCTCGGGGCCTGGTACGGGATTGCCCTGACCCTTGTCGGGCTGGATTTCGGCCTGTTGGTCGGGCTCGGCACCGGGATTTTATCATTCATCCCCTATCTGGGGGCGGGGATCGGCATGATCGTCGGTGTCGCCATCGCCCTGCACCAGTTTCCCGACCTGGTTCCCGTCGTCGTCGTCGTCATCATCTTTGTGGTCGGGCAAACCGCGGAAAGTTATTTCCTGACGCCGCGGCTGATCGGCGACAGGGTCGGCCTGCACCCGGTATGGATCATTTTCGCCCTGCTGGCCGGTGGCGCCTTGTTCGGATTTACCGGTGTCTTGCTGGCCGTGCCGGTAACCGCCGTGATCGGCGTGCTGGTGCGCTACTGGATTTCCCGCTACCTGAACAGCCCGTACTATCAGAGCGATTAAGTGAGCGTTCCGTCCCAGCTTGTCCTTGAATTCGAACATCGACCCTCCCTCGGCGGTAATGATTTCCTTGTCGCGCCGTGCAACAGCGCCGCCGTCGGCTGGCTCGACCGTTGGCGCCACTGGCCCGGCCCGGCGCTGGTGGTTTATGGCCCCGCGGGCTGCGGCAAGAGCCATCTGGGTCAGGTGTTTCTGGCCGCCAGCGGCGGTGTCCGGATTTCGGCGGAAATGCTCGCCGCCAACGACCCGCCGGCGTTGCTGGGGGATGTCCCGGCCTGTCTGATCGAAGATGCCGACGGGTTGGTCCATGGCGCAGACGGTGACGGCCACGAACAGGCGCTTTTTCATCTGTATAACTGGGTCCAGGAAGAAGGCCGGCGGATGCTGCTGTGCGGCGCCAGCCCGCCCTCGCGCTGGCCAATCAAATTGCCCGATCTGGGTTCCCGCATCAGGGCGGCGGCGGCGGTCGAAATCGGCCCGCCCGACGATGCCCTGATAACCGCCGTCATGGTCAAACAATTCGCCGACCGGCAGTTAAGCGTCGATAGCGATGTCATCGCTTTCGTCCAGGCGCGCATGGAAAGGTCTTTCGCCTTCATCCGGGCACTGGTAGAAGCCACCGACAAGATGGCCCTGGCCGAACATCGGGCGATTACGGTGCCGTTAATGCGGCGAGTGCTGGAACAACTGAATACCGAATAAAGGAACGTAACATGGATTTGGGAATAGCCGGAAAAACCGCCCTGGTGTGTGCATCGAGCAGGGGCCTGGGCCGGGCCTGTGCGTTTTCGCTGGCCCGCGAAGGGGCCCAAGTCACCCTCAATGGCCGTTCCGCCGATACCCTCAAGGCCACGGCGGCAGAAATACGCGCCGCCACCGGGGTCGAAGTTACCGCCGTGGTCGCCGATATCACCACCGAACAGGGCCGCGCCGCGGTGCTTGAAAAATGTGCCGCGCCCGACATTCTGATCAACAACGCCGGCGGCCCGCCGCCCGGTGATTTCCGCGACTGGGACCGCGACGACTGGATCGCCGCGCTCGACGCCAACATGCTCAGCGCCATCTTCATGATCAAGGCGACGGTCGATGGCATGATGGCCCGCAAGTTCGGCCGCATCGTCAATATTACCTCGGTCGCGGTCAAGGCGCCGATCGATATCCTGGGCCTGTCGAACGGCGCCCGCGCCGGGCTGACCGGGTTCGTCGCCGGGCTGGCGCGCAATACGGTCGGTGACAATGTCACCATCAACAACATTCTGCCGGGGCCGTTCGATACGGACAGATTACGGGAAACCCAGATCGCGGCGGCGCAAAAAACCGGCCGGGACCTGGAAGACATTATCGCCAGCCGCCGCGCCTCAAACCCGTCCGGCCGGTTCGGTGATCCGGCGGAATTCGGCGATTTGTGCGCGTTTGTCTGCGCCGCCCAGTCCGGCTATATTACCGGCCAGAATTTCGTCATCGACGGCGGCGGCTACCCCGGAACTTTCTAAAGGTGAGAACAATCAGCAGATGAGAAAAGTTACATATTTCCACGCCGGCACGGTCGCCGATTTCATCATCCCCGACGACCGTTTCGACGAGTTTGCGAAAGAGATCGCCTGGGAGAAATCCCATTCGGAAGACGAAATCCAGAAAGCCCGCGCCGTGCTCGGCGAATTCATGATGGCCGAACAAGCCCCGCCCGTCGGCCCCGGTCATATTCTCGCCGCCTGTTACATCTGGAATTTCTTCAATACCAACCCGGACGAAGAAATGCATATCAAGGGCGACATCGTCGTCATCGACCTGGAAGGCAACGGCGAACACATCGACTATTCCGCCGCCGGTAACATCAATATCGCGCCGGTGAATTAGGGAATCATCTCTCGCTGTTCTCCCCGCGGTAAATTCAGGCAATCCCCTGATTACAAATATGCAACGGATTTCAGTGTATTGCGGTGCCGCATTTCCCGTTAATATCGGCGCTGGTGCAGGCAACAATCCGGGGAGTTTGTTCATGAGGGTGATGATTGTCGGCGGCAATCAGATGAAGTACAGTGCGTCGCGCTATTACGACTACGCGAACAAACTGGGTAACGGCTTCATCCGCAATAATCACACCGTGGTTCGTTTTTTCGACCGGGACGTGGCGCGCCTGGCCAACGTTTTCCGGTCGCGCAAACTGGGCGTAACGGGCGCCAACAAAAAGTTGCTGGAACAGGCCGCATCGTTCCAGCCGGACCTGTTTGTTTTCTTCCATGCCGACGTAATCCGGATGGAAACCCTGCAGCGGCTCAGGGAAAACCATCCGAAAGCCAAGCTCGCCCAGCTTTCCATCGATCCGCTGTTCATCCCCGGTAACGTTGCGCGTCTGTGTGCCAAAAGCCGGCTGATGGACGCAACATTCCTGACCACGGCCGGAGCGGGATTGAAGAAAGTTTCCGGCGGCAAGCCGGCTTACTACATTCCCAATATAACGGACCCGTCCATGGAAACGGGCCGTGCTTTCGATGCGAAATGCGACATCAATCTGATATTTGCCTGCGGCTCATTCGACAGGGAGGGCGGCGACCCGCGCAAGGCGACCCTTGATCTGATCCGCGAACGCCTGCCCGATATCAACTTCCCCCACCATGTGGACATTGAAACCGGCGGTCTTTGGGGCGCCGAACACATGGATACGATGGCGCGCAGCAAGTGCGGCCTTAATTTGTCCCGGGAACGCGAAGGGCCTCTCAGTATTGGCAAGCCGGAAGATTTGTACATCTATTCATCCGATCGGGTTTCCTATCTCACCGGTAACGGGGTTTTGGCGTTCACGCACAGGAAATACGATCTGGAGAAGTTGTTCACTCCGGAAGAAATGGTCTTTTACGATTCAAATGACGATCTTGTCGACAAGATCGCCCACTTCCTGGAAAACGACGGGGCGCGGCGCGAAATCGCCAGGAACGGCTGGGAAAAGGCACACCGCGACCTGAATGAACGCCTGGCCGCGCAATACATTTTCGATGTGCTCGTGCGCGAAGAACTGTCCCACCCCTACATCTGGCCAACGGAACCGTTTGTTTCGACCTGACCTTTCCGATAGCGCAACCCGCTTGGGCGAGAGTGAATTCGCCCTAGTAAATCACCACCGAGCGAATACTTTTGCCCTGGTGCATCAAATCAAACGCCGTGTTGATATCCTCCAGGCCCATGGTGTGGGTGACCATTTCGTCGATCTTTATTTTGCCGGCCAAATAGTTTTCGACGTAGCCCGGTAATTCCGTGCGGCCCCTGACGCCGCCAAACGCGGTGCCCCGCCAGACTCGCCCGGTGACCAGTTGGAAGGGCCGGGTGGATATTTCCTCACCGGCCCCGGCGACGCCGATGATGACGGATTCACCCCAACCCTTGTGGCAGCATTCCAGCGCCGCGCGCATGGTTTTCGCCTGGCCGATGCATTCGAAGGAATAGTCGACACCGCCGCCGGTCAGATCAATGATGACGTCCTGAATTGGATCGTCATATTTGGCAGGATTGACGACATCGGTCGCGCCCAGCATTTTCGCCATCTCGAATTTGTCTTCGTTGATATCGATGGCGACGATGCGCGCCGCCCCGGCCATGACCGCGCCCTGAATGACGCTCAGGCCGATGCCGCCCAGGCCGAAAACGGCGACGCTGGCGCCGGGCTCGACCTTCGCCGTATTGAGTACGGCGCCGATCCCCGTGGTGATGCCACAACCCAGCAGGCAGACTTTATCGAGGGGCGCGGCGGGGTTTATCTTGGCGACGGATATTTCCGGCATCACCGAATATTGTGAAAACGTCGAGGTCCCCATGTAATGAAAAATCGGTTTGCCGCCCATGGAAAACCGCGACGTGCCATCGGGCATCAGGCCCTGGCCCTGGGTCGCCCGGATTTTCTGGCACAGGTTGGTTTTGCCCGACGTGCAAAAGTCGCATTCGCCGCATTCGGGGGTATACAGCGGGATGACGTGATCACCGACCTTTACCGATGTGACCCCGGCGCCGACGTCTTCGACGATGCCGCCGCCTTCATGGCCCAGGATCGCCGGGAATATCCCTTCCGGATCGGCGCCCGACAGGGTGAAGGCATCGGTATGGCAGACGCCGGTGGCGACCATCCGAACGAGAACTTCGCCGGCTTTCGGTCCGGCCACATCGACCTCGACGATTTCCAGCGGTTTGGCGGCTTCAAAGGCGACGGCGGCGCGAGATTTCATGGTTCTTCCTCGGGATACTCTAGCCAACTTTCGCCGCTATTTGAAGCTGCCTATTTCGCGCCCTGCATCATGGTCGCCGCCAGGGTGCCGTAAACGTTGGTCCAGGCATCCTTGGCTTCGGCGGGAATCCGATGTCGCCGACTGGATCGAATTGATCTGGTCGGAGATTTCCTCGGTCGCCTTGGCGGTCTGGCTGGCCAGGTTCTTGACGTCCGAGGCGACCACGGCGAAGCCCTTGCCGGCTTCACCGGCGCGGGCGGCTTCGATGGTGGCGTTTAGCGCCAGCAAGTTGGTCTGCGAGGCAATATCGGTAATCAGGCCGACGACCTGGCCGGTCTTGTTGGCGGCTTCGGCCAGACCCTGGATCATTTCGTTGGACCGTTCGGCCTCGATCACCGCATCCTTCGATATATCGGCGGAACGGGAGACCTGTTGCGATATCTCGTTAACCGACGACGTCAGTTGTTCCGACGCCGCGGCGACGGCGGAAGCCTGATTGTTTGTTTCTTCCGCCGTTGCGGCCATGGATTCAGCGGTCGATTGCATTTCGGTCGAGGCGGCGGAAACCGACCCGACAACGGCGCCGATGTTGGATTCAAAATCGTCGGCCATCTTGACCTGTCGGGTGACCATCAACCACGACAGCATGGCGCCGATGTAATCGCCATCCTTGCTGTTAATGGCGTTGACTCTCAAAACCAGGGTATCTTCGCTTCGTTTCAAGTATTATTTATCAACGCCATAGAATTTTTACCGACGCCGGTAATTTGACAAAATGTAGCTCCCACATGACAAGGCGGGGCGATGAGGACTATATTCGGGTGATGAAAAATAACGTCACACCGATCCAGGGCGGCGATTCGCCCGAACTGACGCCAATCGGCGGCGGCGCCGAGAACGATATTGCCCGGATTATCGGTCCTGAATCGAAAAATCGCTTCATTAACAGAGAGTTATCCTGGCTGGCCTTCAATGCCCGGGTTCTCGAGGAGGCCCGGAACACCCGCCACCCGCTGCTTGAACGGCTCAGATTCCTGTCAATTTCGGCGACCAACCTGGATGAATTTTACATGGTCCGGGTGGCCGGCCTGAAAGGCCAGGTCAATGCGGGGGTCATGTCGCGAAGCCAGGACGGCCTGACCCCGTCGCAGCAACTGGACGCGATCCACCTGGCAGCGGAAAATCTTATCGGCGATCAGCAGGTGTGCTGGCACGAAATTGTGCAGGAACTGCGGGATTTCGACATTTTATTGCTGGGCCAGGATGAACTTTCCACGAAGGACATGACCTGGCTGGAAAAACATTTCATGGGGCACGTGTTTCCGGTTTTAACGCCCCTGGCGCTTGACCCGGCCCACCCGTTTCCGTTCATGCCCAATCTTGGTTTTTCGCTTGTGCTCAAGTTAAAGCGGTCGACCGACGGCGAAGAACTAAACGGCCTGGTGCTGGTGCCGAATATCCTCAACAGGTTCGTCCGGCTGCCGGGAAGTAAAATCCGGTTTATTCCCGTCGAAGACATAATTTCACTGTTTCTCGACAAGTTGTTTCCGAATCACGAACTCCTGAAAAAAGGCGTTTTTCGCATTATCCGAGACAGCGTCGTCGAAATCGACGAAGAAGCCGAAGACCTGGTCCGGACCTTCGAATCGGCCCTTAAAAGACGCCGCCGCGGGACCACGATCATGCTGTCCTTCAACGCCGGAATCCCGGCTGAATTGAGCGACCTGGTGATTCAAAATCTGGGGCTTAGCCCGGGGGATGTTATCTACCAGGATGGCCTTCTGGGGCTGTCTGAAACCCAGCACCTGATCGTCGATGAGCGACCGGAATTGTTGTTCGAACCGTTCAACGCCCGATTCCCCGAGCGCATCCGCGATTTTTCCGGGGACTGTTTCGCCGCCATTCGGGAAAAGGACATTATTGTCCACCATCCCTACGAAAGTTTCGATGTGGTGGTGCAATTCCTGTTGCAGGCGGCGCGTGACCCCAAGGTCGTCGCGATCAAGCAGACGCTTTATCGGACCAGTGAAAATTCACCCATCGTCAAGGCCCTGATCGAGGCCGCCGAAGCCGGTAAATCGGTCACCGCGATGATCGAATTGAAGGCCCGTTTCGACGAGGAAGCCAACATCAGATGGGCGCGCGATCTGGAACGCGCCGGCGTGCAGGTCGTTTACGGCCTGCCGGACAAGAAAATCCACACCAAGATATCCCTGGTCGTGCGGCGATCCAAATCCGGCAAGGAATTACGGCCCTATGTTCACTTCGGCACCGGAAACTATCATCCGGTCACGGCCAAGGTTTATACGGATTTGTCATTTTTCACCTGTAACGATGCCTTGTGCCGGGATGTCGCACGGATATTCAATTTCATGACCGGCACCGCGTTGCCCGACAAAATGGAAGCCATTGCCGCCGCGCCCCTGGACCTTCGCGAGTCGATTGTCGGCCTTATCGAAAATGAAATCGCCAACGCCCGTGCGGGAAAGCCGGCGAGTATCTGGGCCAAGGTGAATTCGATTGTCGATGAAGCATTGATCGATGCGCTCTACCGGGCATCGAACGCCGGGGTCAAAATCAATCTGATCGTGCGGGGCATTTGTTGTTTGCGTCCGGGTATCCCCGGCATGTCTGAAAACATCCGGGTCAAAAGTATCGTCGGCCGGTTTTTGGAACATACCCGAATACTGGCATTCGGCAACGGCTACGACCTGCCGTCGCGGAAAGCCCTTGTCTTTATCGCGTCTGCCGATCTGATGCAGCGTAACATGGATTGGCGGGTCGAGGTCATGGTGCCCATTACCGACGCCACGGTGCATGCCCAGGTGCTTGATGAAATCATGATCGCCAATATGAATGATGTCATGCAAAGCTGGATATTGGGCCCCGATGGCGCCTATGTGCGCGTCGCCCCGGCGCCAGGCGCCGATGGCGCCGAGGAAGAGGCGTTTAACGCCCACACCTATTTTATGACCAATCCCAGCCTTTCCGGACTCGGTAGCGCCAGGGATAATGGCTCCGCTAATGCCCCCCGTCTGGTATTGAAAAACAAACAGAAATGAACCTCGCCCGATCCCGAATTTCGAACCCGGCGGGCACCGCAGTCGATCCGGTGCAAGGTGGTAAAGTGGCGATTGTCGATATCGGCTCGAATACCGTGCGTCTTGTTGTTTACGACACGCCACAACGATTACCGATTCCGGTTTTTAACGAAAAAGCGCTGTGCGAACTTGGCCGAAACCTCAACAGCACGGGCCTGCTTTACCCGGACGGGGTGGCCATGGCTTACCAGAGCCTGACCCGTTTCATCAGCCTGTGTGACGCCATGGGTGTCGACCGGTTGCAACTGGTGGCGACGTCGGCCGTTCGCGATGCCAAAGACGGCCCCGAATTCGTCGCCGAAATCGAAAAACGCTTCGGCCACGAAGTGCAGGTTTTAAGCGGCCCCGATGAGGCCAAGCTGGCGGCCATGGGGCTGCTGTGCGGGGTGCCGAATGCCGACGGGCTGGCCGGCGATCTGGGTGGCGGCAGCTTCGATCTGGTCGCCCTGAACAAGGGCGAATTCGGCGAACAGGCTTCCCTGCCGGTGGGCCATTTGCGGCTCGCGGAAATGGCCCGCGACGGCGATATCGATAGCATCGTCAGGCGAGAGCTGGCGACGCTGCCCTGGATCACGGCGGCCAAGGGCCGCACACTGTACGCCCTTGGCGGTTCCTGCCGGGCGCTCGCCCGGGTGATGATCGAACAGACCGGTCATCCGTTGCATGTGGTCGATAATTTTTCCATTCGGGCCACCGATGCCCGCAGTTTGTGCCGGGTCATCGGCGGCCTTCACGGCAATTCGCTGGGCAAGGTCAAGGGGGTGCCGCGAAGTCGCATGGAAACCCTGCCTTATGCGGCAAAACTTTTTCAGGCCCTGTTGGCGGTGGTCGAACCGGAATTTTTGGTGTTTTCCGGTTTCGGTATGCGCGAAGGGCAATTGCTGAAAATGCTGCCCGATGATTTTCGCGCTCAAGACCCGTTGATCAGTGGCTGCAAAAGCATGGCCGAACGCACCGGTCGCTTTCATTTTCAGGGCACCAGCCTGCTGGAATGGATGGCGCCTTTGTTCGACGGCGAAAGCGCCGATGAAAAAAGGCTGCGCTGGGCCGCCTGCCTGCTCGGCGATGTCGGCTGGAGCGAACACCCCGACTATCGGGCCGAACACGCGTTTCACAGGGTGCTGAGGGTACCGTTCGCCGGCCTGACCCACCGGGAACGGGTGCTGTTGGCGGACGCCATATATGTCCGTTACAACGGCGAGCCGGAATCTTCCCTGGTCGAACCGCTGCGCAGCCTGCTCGATGCCGGACAGCTTTCCTGGGTCCGGGTCGTCGGGCTGGCTCTTAGGCTGGCCCACACCATCGCCGGCAGCGCGCCCGGCACGCTGTCGAAAACCGAATTGCGGATAAATGGCGACAAACTGATCCTGAAGCTGCCGCAAGACCGGGATGTCTATATAAGCGAGACCGTCGAACGGCGCTTGCGGACCCTGGCCGCCAGCCTGGGGCTCGAAGGGGAATTCGGCTAAGCAGAAGGTTCGATCAGGATCAGCTTCTTGTCCTTGATGGCGAAGCCGACCTCGCCGCGACGGACCTTAAGGGCATCTTCGCCAAACAGCTCGCGCCGCCATCCCCGCATGGCTCGCACGTCGGCCTGCTCGCCGAAGGCGGCGATCTGTTCGACATCGTCGCTGGATGCGATCAGTTTCTGGGCGACATCGGATGTATCGCACTTGACTTTCAGCAGCACCTTCAGCAAATCGATGACCGGACCCAGGCCACGGGGAAGTTCGGCCTTGCGGCGGGGTTTCGGGCAATCTTCATCGGCTAAATCAAGGCCGCGCTGGATCGCCTGGAGAATCATTTCGCCAGTCGGTCCCTGGGCCATGCGCTCGCCCAGGCCACGGGTGCGGGCCAACTCGGCGGAAGTTTTCGGCGTGTGGTGGGCAATTTCCAGCAGCGCTTCATCGCGCAGGATGCGGTTTCGGGGCTGATCACGCTTGCGGGCTTCCAGTTCCCGCCAGGCCCCCAATTCGCGCAAAACCGCCAGCAACCTTGGCGTCGCGCCGCGGACCTTGATCCGCCAAAACACGCCATAGGGATCAGGATCGTAGGTTTCGCCAGACGTCAGGACCGCCATTTCTTCCTCCAGCCAACTCGAGCGCCCGCTTTTTTCCAACATGGCGGCAAGCTTGCGGTAAGCGTCTCGCAAGTGGGTGACGTCCGACAGCGCGTAGGTGACCTGACGCTCGCTCAAGGGCCGCACCGCCCAATCGGTAAAGCGGGAAGATTTGTCGATCCGGGCCTTGGTCAGTTTCTCGATCAGGGTTTGATATCCGACCGAATCGCCGAAACCGCAAACCATGGCCGCGACCTGGGTATCGAACAGCGGCGCCGGCACCCGCTTCATCAATTGATAAAAAATTTCCAGATCCTGACGCGCCGCGTGAAATACCTTGAGCACCCGGGGATTGGCCAGAAGGTCGAGAAGGGGGGTCAGGTCGAGCCCCGGCGCCAAGGCGTCGATGGCCCACGCCTCGTCTGGACCGGCGACCTGAATCAGGCACAAAATCGGCCAATACGTCTTTTCACGCATAAATTCTGTATCTACGGTGATGTACGGGGTATCGGCCAGGCGGGAGCAAAAAGCGTCCAGTGACGCCGTATCGGTTATTAATTCCATGGGGCAGACGTATATAGGGAAACGCAGGGAAGGGGAACCCCGATATTTCTTGACTTTCGGGCCGCATCGGTGTGCTTTGGCGCGCCCTGAACCTGTGGATTTAACGGAAAAGAAAATTCCATGCACCCTTATCGTACTCATACCTGTGGTCAACTGAGAATCGAAAATGCCGATGAGAATGTCCGCATATCGGGCTGGATTCACCGCAAACGCGATCACGGAAACCTGTTGTTCATCGACCTGCGCGATCACTACGGTATGACCCAGTGCGTTATCGATGTTTCGAGCCCGTTGTTCACCATCGCCGAAAACGCCCGTCCCGAAAGTATCATCATCGTTACCGGCCAGGTCGTCCGGCGATCCGACGACACCATCAATTCGTCATTGCCGACCGGCGAGGTCGAAGTGGCGATTGTCGAATTAAGCGTCGAAAACCCGGCCGATGTCCTGCCCATGCAGGTCGCCGGGGAGGCCGATTTTTCCGATGAAATGCGGCTGTCGCACCGGTTTCTTGACCTGCGACGGGAAAAAGTTCACGCCAATATCGTGCTGCGCAGCCATGTTATCTCGTCCATTCGCCGGCGCATGACCGATCAGGGCTTCCTGGAAATGCAGACGCCGATCCTGACCGCCAGTTCGCCCGAAGGCGCGCGCGATTATCTGGTGCCCAGCCGTATACATCCGGGGCGTTTTTATGCCCTGCCGCAGGCGCCGCAACAATTCAAGCAGTTGCTGATGGTCTCGGGGTTCGATAAATATTTCCAGATCGCGCCGTGTTTTCGGGATGAAGACGCCAGGGCCGACCGCAGCCCCGGTGAATTTTACCAGCTCGACTTCGAAATGGCCTATGTCACCCAGGATGACGTGTTCGACGCCATCGAGCCGGTCCTGCACGGGATATTCGAGGAATTCGCCGATGGTCGGAGCGTCACTGCGACACCGTTCCCGCGCATCGCCTACGCCGAGTCCATGTTGAAATACGGCAACGACAAGCCTGACTTGCGCAATCCCCTGCTGATCGCCGATGTTACCGAGGCATTCCGGGATTCAGGCTTCGGTTTGTTCGCCAAGAATGTCGAAAAAGGCGCCGTCGTGCGGGCGATCCCGGCGACCGGTGCGGCAAGTCGTCCGCGCAGTTTCTTCGACAAACTCAACGACTGGGCCCGTGACGAAGGCGCCGGCGGGCTTGGCTACATCATATTTGCCGAAGACGGCGAGGCCAAAGGCCCCATCGGCAAGAACCTGGAGCCCGACCGCATCGCCGCGATCAAGCAGGCTTTGAACGAAGTTAACCCAGGTTCAGTTAATGCTCCGTTCGGCGACGGTGACGCGGCGTTTTTTGTCTGTGGCAAGCAGGCCGATGCGGAACGGTTTTCCGGCCTGGCGCGGACCCGTATATGCGATGAGTTGGACCTGCTGGAGAAGAATTGCTTCAAGTTCTGCTGGATCGTCGATTATCCCATGTACGAAATGGATGAAGAACACGGCAAAATCGAATTCAGCCACAATCCGTTCTCCATGCCCCAGGGCGGGTTGGAAGCCCTGGAAGGCAAGGATCCGCTGGATATTCTGGCCTATCAGTACGACATCGTGTGCAACGGCATCGAGCTTTCCAGCGGCGCCATCCGCAACCACCGGGTCGACATCATGTACAAGGCGTTCGAAATCGCCGGCTACGGCAAGGACGTGGTGGAAGAAAAATTCGGCGGCCTGCTACAGGCCTTCCGCTACGGGGCGCCGCCCCATGGCGGGTCGGCGCCGGGCATCGACCGTATCGTGATGATGCTGGCCGATGAGCCCAATATCCGTGAAATTATCGCCTTCCCGATGAATCAACAGGCCGAAGACCTGTTGATGGGGGCGCCTGCCGTGGTCGAGGAAAGCCGGTTAAAAGAACTGTCGATCAAGCTTGATTTGCCGAAAGAAGCCAGGATCGTCACCGCAGAGCGGTCGGAATAAGCCCCGGAATCTTGTCAAATTGGAAAGATTTCACGGACTGGTTATTAAAACTGATACAAACCGTGAAAGTCGGAAGGCCAAAATTTCTGGCGATTCTTGCCGATTTCGACCATAATGCCATAAATGAGCGTGTCGATGTTAATTCGAACAGGCAATAAAACCAAAATATCGGGATCGAATAGGGGATGAGGAAGTTTTTTTCAGGCCAGGGTCTTATGGTCTTGCTGGGCGCGTTCATGGTTAGCGGCTGCGCCCTGCCGGTGCCGGTTCAAGTCGCCTCATGGGCCTTGGACGGCATTTCCTATCTGGCAACGGATAAATCCGTAACCGATCACGGAATATCATTTATCGCGCAGAAAGATTGCGCCTTGTGGCGGGGCGTCCAGGGCAGGGAAATTTGCGACAGTTACGAAGAAACCGGCGCCGTCACCGTCGCCGCATTGGCCGCCCCCGACGGCGCCGCGGCATCTTCGGAAACCGTCGAAACACCGCAAGGTATTGAAAATATAGAAGAAATTTCAGAAATAGCGACCCTGGAAACGGCTTCTGGCGAGGCACAAGAACCCCAAGCGCCCATTGCGGCTGCCGATGTTGGAATTGAACCGACCGCCTCGGAACCCGTGGCGGCAGATGCCGGAAAATTAGCCGTGGTCGAGGCAAAACCGGCCGTCGCTGAAGATCAGCCCCTTGCGGTCGAGCCGATAGCTCAGCCCCTTGCGGCCGAGCCGATAGAACAGCCCCTTGCGGTCGAGCCAATAGCTCAGCCCACACACAGTGAGCCGGTTATCGTGGCGTCCCTGGCGCCTGAAAAAACCGAAAAAGCCGCCGTTGCGCCGGTCGCCCCGGGCGGTGACCGGATTTTGATTCCGGGTCGGCGCAGCTGGTCCGAAAAGCCTGGCGCCAATATGTATTATGTCATCGGCAGCTTCCAAAATCGCAATAATGCCAAACGGCTGGTGAGCAAGCACAAAGATTTAGGACCTTCGGTAATGGCCAGCCGGGTCAATGGGAAAGAGACTTATCGGGTGGCCATCGGTCCCTTCACCCGGGTCGAACAGCGGTCCGTCGATTGGACGATCAGGAAATCCGGAATACGCGATTCCTGGGCCATCAGTATCGATCGTTCCCGGTGGCAAATCGCCGGCCCGACCGGGCCCAAAAAGGCACCTCTGGCGGCCAAAAAACCGCCCATTGCAGAGACGGCTTCTTTGCCGGATGATTTAAACCAAAATATTGATAAATTCACCAAAACAATTGATAACAAACAAACAAATGGTGAATTTACTTTAGGTGATGATCCGCCGCTCGGGATCGGAACCGAAGCGGGGCGGAATATACTCTATGGTGTCGCCGGCCGCCAGCCGGGCCTTTCAGGCGAACAGATTGGTCGGATTGTCAATCTGGCGTAAGATCGAGACCAGATGCTCCGCCTGGCGAATTTGCCGGGTATTTTCCGGGTTATAACGGCGTTCGAAATCCAGTCTTTTTTCCCACACTTCAATAAAGTCCTGCGGTCGATCGGGATGCGCGGTATCGCCGATCAACGCCCCGATGGTCTGATCGTAACTTGGATGCAGTTCGGGTTGAAACGCCAGCATTTCGTATTCCTCCCAGCCGATCGCGCCAATCGTGTACAGGTCATAGCCGGTTTCCGATATTTTCCGGGGGCTGATCTGGCGTATATTCAACGCGTTCACGCGGATATCTTTGCCACCGCTTTGATCCGCCAGGCCGTCAATTCGCCGGCCATGAATGATCGGCGGCGGGGTCCGGCGCACCGGGACCAGTTCGCGCCCGGTCGCGGTCTTGTCCTCGGGGGCACGGGTCTCGGTCGCATCACTGATGATTTGGCCCGGCTGCGACGGCGATGGCGGCGCGGCGTATTGGATGATCTTCATTGCAGTCCGGCCCGACCGATCGCAGGTTGATACAGAAGCTCGCCCCGCTCCCTTTCTGGGAACGGGGCGATTGTTTTACGGCATGACAGGGCACACCCCATCAGGGGGGTGAGGAGAGGGCCACTGTCTGCCGCGCCCACAATCAGGATGCGGCGTACAGGAAATGCTGCAGCGGTCGCCCAATGGGGTCGTTATTAACGGAAATTGGATTAATTTTATCGGCGGCCAGTTTCGTGCGGTGTCTTTTCGTCTTGTACATGGCCGCGTCGGCTTTTTTCAAAAGATCGGACGGGGTGTCACCGGAACAATATTTTTGCAGCCCCAGGCTGGCCTGAATGACGATGGACTGGTTCTGCCAAATGGTCTGGGCCGCATTCAGGCGCTTTTCAATGACGCCGGCCCGCGTCACTCCGTTTTTCCAGACAGTCCGCGGCATCAGTATGGCGAACTCGTCGCCGCCCAGACGGCTGATATAATCGGTGTCACGAATATTGTCGGCGAGCAGCCGGCCAACATGGCGCAGCACCTCATCACCGGCGGCATGGCCGTGTCGGTCGTTAACCGGTTTGAAATCATCCAGGTCGATATAAATCAGCACGCCGGGTTCATTGTATCGCTCGGCCGATGAAAGTGTCCGGTTCAGTTCGATCTCGAAGCCGCGGCGGTTCATCAGGCCGGTCAGTTCATCGGTCATCGCCAGCTTTTCCAGTTCCCGAACCCGGCACGTCAGCTCATTGATCCGGCGTTCGGCCCGGGTCGCGGCGACAAGGGCGTTGCCGGCGACAGAAGTATCTACCGACTCGACTGGTTTGCCCATGTGCCCTTCGGATTGGACGAGGCAATCCACCAGTTGGTGAATGTTTCTGAGAAGATCGCCGGCGTCGTTCGTGTCTGGGCCCATCATGGGGGCGTCGATTTTGGAAAATTTCACCGCTTTTATTCCTTTTTATTAAGGTGCCTGTCGCAAACGTTAACAAAACATTCGCCGATTTCCCCTGTTCAGGAGCAAGGCCTGTGCCAAAAAGAAAGGTCAATAAAAACAATAGGTTAGATAATTTTCAAGCGGCAAATTGTGCCGCCGCGAGGTTGCCTGGTTGACTGACGGGAAAATATTGCCGGGTGTGGAAAATGATCTATCGCGGCCACAGCCACGCCGCCCCGCGAACGCCGCTGGAATCGCCGTGACGGTTGGCCACCAGGGGGGTCGTGACGGTGTCTGAAAACACAAATTCCTGCCACAGGCGCGGCACCGAGTCATAAAGCCGGTCCAGGTTGGAAAGGCCGCCGCCGAGGACGATGACGTCGGGATCGATCAGGTTGATAACCCCGGCCAGCGCCCGCGCCAGGCGGTGTTCGTAACGCGCCAGCACGATTTCGGCCAGGTCCGGGTCGATCCCCGGCGCCATTGTCGTGATATCGATTGCCGAGCGCGACTGCCCGCCGGACCGATGATACTCATCGGCCAGGGCCGGGCCCGACAAAAAGGTCTCGATGCAGCCCTGCCTGCCGCAATAGCAATCCGCTCCCGGAATTTCTTCATCTTTAATCCAGGGCAGGGAATTATGGCCCCATTCTCCGGCGATCCCATTCTTGCCGCTCAGCACCTGGCCGTTAATGACGATGCCGCCGCCGACGCCGGTGCCAAGGATAGCCCCGAAAACCACGGCGGCGCCCCTGGCCGCACCGTCCGTCGCTTCGGAAATGGCCAGGCAATTGGCGTCATTGGCCAGCCGCACCGGGCGGCCGATCACCCGGGCGAGATCCTTATCCAGCGGTCGGCCGATTAAACAGGTGGAATTGGCGTTTTTTATCAATGAAGTCGTCAGTGACAGGGTGCCCGGAATGCCAACGCCGACGGTCGCGCCCGACGCTCCGGCACCGACCGATTTTTCCAGCCCGGTGACCAGGCCGGCGACGGCATTTAGGGTAGCGTCGTAATCACCGACCGGTGTGGCAACCCGTTCCCGGGCCAGCTCCCGGCCATCGTCGCCAAGCAGGATGCCTTCGATTTTGGTTCCGCCCAGGTCAATGCCAATGCGCATTAATCGCTCATCGCATCCAGTTCATTTTCGTCGCTGTTGCGGGCGGCATGGAATTCGCCGTCGATGAAGCGGGCTCCGGGGAGGCCTTCCAAAGGCGGCAGATGACGATTGCAGGCCCGGTCCGGATCGTCCGGCGCCCCGGTATTATCTTCGGTGCCGACGCCGCGCACATACAAAATCATGCATTCCGCGTGAATTTCGCCGGTCAGGCGACGGGCCTCGTCATCGCTGCAGGCCATGACGGTTTCGGCGTGAATGGCCTTCGGCGTCGCCAGATCCACGTAAAATACGCAAAAAGGTCTGTCCGCCGCGTCGCCGACCCGTTCGGTCGGTTTAATTAAACCGTTATTTGTTTTTCTTTCCATGTGACCCCTTGGAATCAATGGACTCTTTTTAAATGATAAGCAATAACCCGATTAGGGTAGATGATGGATATTGTCAACAGCTAACATACATCATGTAGTGTTGTGTCGCGCAAATACTCCCTGGAAATTTGTCCAGTATATGTCCCATTCAATCTTGTTTATTTCTCCTGATCAGGTGCATCGGAGGCGCCAAATGGGAAAATAGTGGATTCTTTTCAGCGGCTTGAATCATCCGCCTGGTAGTTCGCAGATGTTAAGGGATACCGCCCACGCGCGGGCCGCGATGGGGCGCGGTGCGGGCATCAGGGACGAAAAAAATATTCGGAATCAGGCGCCAAAAAGCGCCCCCGTCGCCGCCGTTCGATCATCAATTCGCCCTGGCCGAGGCAGATTCGCCGCGGCATCGATACGGTTTTCGGGTCGGGCAGGGGGCACTACGACGCGTATGTGCCGCCAAATATAGTATTTATTAAGAATTCAGGCACATAACTGGTTCCCATAATATCTCTTGAGAGATAAAAAATCGAAATCGATCAAAAAACGACATTTAGCATTTTGTTCGGGGGAAAATATGGAGAATGGCGGGCAGGCCATCGACGTGGCGACAGACCGGATGTATCCGGTATTTCGCGGCTTGGCGATTGCAAAAATACCGGGAAATATTATCGCCGGAATTGTCGGCGTCGCGCCGCCGACGTATAGCAAGTGGCGGACCGGCAAATCGAGAATTCCTGCCCCGACGCTGGTATTCCTGACCCTGTTGCTGGCCGACAAGATCGGTGAACTTGACGAAGTTTGCCACGGCGAAGACGTAAAAATCCCGCGCCTCAAAGCCGCCTTGAAATCCATACTTCGCCATTTGCACCAGCAGGAAGCGATTAACGCGACGCTGCATCCAGACGCCGTGCGCCAGGGCGCGCGCCTGTTCCGCAAGTGGTGGCAAGAAACCAGCAGTGAATCGGAATGTGACCTGGAACCCGATCGGTTCAACGTATTTTCAGGCGCCATGCCGTACATGGACTTTCAACGCCAGGACGTCGCTTCATGAATAACCTGCAAGGTTTCACCCACGCCGGCCTGAAAACGGCGCTGGATATCAAGGAAAATTATAAAACCGGCGAGCCGATCTGCGTGCCCGGCGAGGAAAGCAATATTCTGGTGCCGGAATATCTGCTGAACCACAACCTGGATCTGCAGACCATCGAAGACCCGATTGTCCTGGCGATGATGGCGACCCGGGATCCGGAAGCGCCGATGGCGCTGGCGGCGGCGGCGCGGATGAGCCCGCTTGGTCGGAAAACCAGGCTGCTGGCCGGCGTCTACGGCGTGGTCGGCGAAGCCTCGCGGCACCCGGTGGTGAAAAAATGTATCGCCATGATCACCGATCAGGCCTTCGATCCTGACGCCATCGCGTCGGTCCGGGGCCATGCGTCGAAATTCATCGCCCAGTCGCGGCGCGATTATACCGGCGCCTTGCGGGCAAACCTTAAATCATTGCTCGACGGCAGCATCGCCCCCAGGCTTTTTGTCCGGCAGTTTTTCGAACTCACCGAAACCGGAAACATGCGTACCGATATCCGCAAGAAACTTGTCATCAGCCTTATGGTCTCGGCCAATATCCGGCCGGCGATCAAGTTCCTGTTTCTGGAAAATTTATCACGCTTTCCGAAGGCCATTCGGTACGCCATCATTACCGCGATCGTAAAGGCGGAACCGGGCCATCATATGGATATCATCAAGGAAGAAATACGCTGGATTTTGGCCAGGGAGAGAGAGCAAAAAAATCCCCACGGCGGCGAGCGGCTTGCCGAAATGCGCTAGCGATTTAAAGGCCGCATAAAAAAAGCACCCGACGGGCGCTTTTTCCGGATCAAAAGGATTTAGGGTCTTTCAGATAACCGCTCTTTGCCCCGTCGCCTGTTCCATACCGTCAAAGGTCAGGGTCGCTTCGGTGGCGCAATACAATCCATACAACGTTTCGATCACCGCGCTGGCTTCCTCGCCGGCCAAATTATAATATATCGTCTGGGCTTCGCGGCGCGTTTGCACCAGGTCGTCGCGGCGCAGGCGGGCGAGGTGCTGGGACAGGGCCGACTGGCTCAGGCCAACGACCTTTTCCAATTCGCCGACACACTTTTCGCCCGGCACCAGTTGGCACAAAATCATCAGGCGGTGCTGGTTGCTCATCGCCTTCAACAACGTGCTGGCCCGACGCGCGTTATCCTGAATGCGTTGCAGATCAATCACAGGCTGGTCTTTGTCAAGCATTTCCCCATACCCTTTCATTTAAATCAAGCAATTCGTCATGGGCATTCCCCCCCATGAACCTTATGTAATCGTGAAACTACTAATTTAACACTACATAATATAAACCATTTGGACCAGAAATATTTCGAGAAAAAATTGTGCAGTGCAGCAAAAATATCCCGATCCGACGCCGGCCGATTTTTCCGAAGTCAGTTCTCGCTGGCAAAAAATAAGGCCATTTTTTCAATTGCTTATTCCTGAATTTATAGCCGTTAGTCATTGCCGGGGCATTTGGTCCGGAATTTTTCCGTATCGACTGCATATATCATCAAAAATAGGACGGGTATTTGATCGTAAAAAATATTGCACTGCAGCATACTAATTTTGAATCCGCTGGATTCTCTCCGCTGGCATCGCCACGTGTATTGCCTGTAAATTGAAAGTCGATTTGTGTAAACGGGGCGGGCCTGGAAATGACCGAGATAACGACGCTGGACGTCAAGGGGCTGGGGTGTCCGGTTCCCATATTGCGGGCCAACCGGGCGATCAAGGAACTGATTCCCGGGGATACCCTGGAAGTCCTGGCGACCGATTCCGGGGCGCCCGACGATTTCAAAATATTCTGCGAAACCACCGGTCATAAATTGCTCGACAGCAAGGTCCAGGACGGCGTTATTGTCATCCGCATCGAAGTCACAAGCTGACTATTGCCGGTTTTCCGCAAACCCGGAAACCAGTGACATCAGCGGCGGTATAATGGCCAGGGTCATCACCGCCGACAGGGCCAGGCCGCCGACGACGACCGACCCCAGCCCGCGATAAAGTTCCGAACCCGCGCCGGGGAAAACCACCAGCGGCAACATGCCAAAAATGCTGGTCAGGGTCGACATGAAGATCGGCCTGATCCGGTTGCGGGTCGCCTCGATCAGCGATTCCTCGAAACCCAGCCCTTTCTGGCGATGGTGATACAGGGTCTGGTGGACCAGCAGGATGGCGTTGTTGACGACGATGCCGATCAAAATAACGAAGCCCAGCAGGGTCAGCATATCCAACTGATGGCGGACGAATAAATTCAGCACGGCCAAACCGCCGACGCCGCCGGCGGTCGCCAGGGGCACGGACAAGACGATGATCAGCGGATAGATGAAGCTTTCAAACAGCACCGCCATCACCAGGTAGACAATAACCACGGCGATCACCAGATTGATCACCATGCTATTCCAGGCTTCCGTCAGTTTGTCGGCGGTACCGGAAAGTTCCAGCGATACGCCCGGCGGCAGCCCTTTTTTTCGCATCGGAATGATGATCTGTTCGGACAGGATTTCCATGGCCGCTTCAAGCGGTATGTTCGCCGACGGGCGGACTTCCAGACTTACCGTGCGTTGCCGTTCCTTGTGCAGGATTTCCGTCGGCCCGGATGTGACCTTGATGTCGGCCAGTGAATTTACCGCGACGATATCGCCCGAGCGGGTAACCACGGGCAGGAAACCGATGCCCTGGGTTTCCGTGATGTTACCTTTCAGGCCTTTCAGCGCCAGGTCGATGCGCTTGCCGTCGATGGTAATTTCGGCGACCCGCACATCATCGTTGAAGGCATCGACGGTCTGGCTGAATTCCCTGGCCGTGACGCCGTTGTCGGCAAGGCGGATCGGATCGGGGTAGATCCTGACCTCGGGCGCGCCCAGTTCCAACCCGGGCCGCGGGCGAAGCTGGTTACCTTCCTCGCGGGGCAGCAGCCGGCCGATGGTGGCGGTGGCGTCGAGCGCGACCTCGAGGACCTTTTCCAGGTCGGGTCCGGAAATATCGAAATCGATGGACCGGCCGCTGCCGATGGATCGGCCAAACAATGACGGCTGGGTGATAAAGCCAAAGGTGCCGGGTTCCTTGAAAACCGGTTCCCTGATGATCGGGATCAATTCCGCAACCCGTTTGGGGTCGACGCTGCTGGCCCCGACGAAGGTCGAAGATGACCGGGCGACGAAGAAAAAGTTTTCAATTTTCGGCGGCTCTCCGGGTTTCGATTCCGGGCCGGTTTCGCTGGCCCATAAAGACCTGACGGCATTTTCGACGTCGTTGGCGATGCCCGATGCGGTCGCCAGGTTATATCCCGGTGGCGGCATCAGGGCGCCGATCACCAGATTGCGATTGCCTTCGGGCAGGTATTCAAGCTTCGGCAGAAAAACGGCGGTGGCCGCGGCGGCGGTTCCGCAAATAATGAAAATCGTGGCAATCGCCACCGCCTTGCTGTTGACGCAAATATGGGTAAAGGCGACGACCATGCGGGTGAACCCCGAAGCGAAATCGTCAATCAGCGGCAGCCGCCTGGTTTGGGCGCTGGCCGGCATTTTCCTGAGCAAGCGGTTGGCCAGGGCGGGGATCAGGGTCACCGATACGATCAGCGACAAGGTCACGGCAACCGAAATGGCGACGGCGATATCGCGAAATAACTGACCGATTTCAAGCTTCATGATCAGAATCGGGGTAAATACCAGCACCGTGGTCAGGGCCGAAACCAGGACCGCGCCCCAGACCTGCTGCGCCCCCATATAGGCCGCCTCGGCGGCGCTGAGTCCCTGTTGACGGTGCCGGTAGATATTTTCCAGCACGACGATGGCGGCGTCGACGACCATGCCCACGGCAAAGGCGATACCGGCCAGCGAGATAACGTTGATCGACCGGCCCATGGCGGCCATGGCGACGAATGATCCGATAACCGAAACCGGGATGGCCAGGGATATAATCAGGGTCGTCGCCCCCGATCGCAAAAACAGCAGCAACAGCAAGGCCGCCAGGGTGCCGCCGACATAGATGTTTTGCTGGACCAGGTCGATGGCCGAATTGATGTAGAGGGTTTCGTCATAAATTTGAATCAGGATCAGCTTTTCCCTGGGCAGGAAGTCCCGGTTCAATTCCAAAACCGCCTGGCGGATGCCCTTCATGGTATCGATGACATTGGCGCCGGTCGCCCGCACCGTATTAATGACAATTGCCGGTTTGCCAAGATGGCGGATCGTCGCCGTCGCCTTTTTGTAACCGAAACCGACCTCGGCGATATCGCCTACCGTGACCCGGGCGATGCCGCCGGTACGGGCATCCATGTTGCTTCTAAGCACGACCGAGCGGATTTGCTCGATGTTCGACAAATCGCCTTCGGTGCGGACCACGTAGCGGCGTTTACCTTCGTCGATGTCGCCGGCGGAAACCGAAGAATTGGCCGCCGCCAGGGCGCTGGCCACTTGCGGAACGGTTAGGCCGTAGCGGGCCATTTTCGAAGGGTCGACGATCACTTCCATCTGTTTCCTGGTGCCGCCGTAGACGTTAACCAGGGAGACGCCGGTGACCCGCTCCAGGCGATCCTGGATGACGTCTTCGATGTAATTGCTGTAGGTGTGAATATCGCGGCTGTTGTCGCCGGTGCGGGTCAGCGTCAGCCAGGCAATGGGAGAATCTTCGCTGCCGGCGGTATCGAGCGTCGGTTCGCCGGCCTCCGAGGGATAGCCGCCGACCCGGTCGAGCCTGTTGGACACCAGCAGCAGGGCCTTGTCCATATCCTGATCGACGGAAAATTCCAGCGATATGGATGCCTGGCCATCCATGGAGCGGCTGGAAATATTCTCCAGGCCTTCCATGCCGCGCAGCACGTCTTCCTGGCGGTTGACGATCTCGCGTTCAATTTCCGCCGGGGCGGCGCCGATCCAATTGGTCCGGATGCTGATCACCGGCTTGCGAACATCGGGTGTCAACTGGATGGGAATGGTCTGCAGGGCGACCAACCCGAACAGGATGATCATCAACACTGCGGCGATGACCGCGATCGGGCGGTCGATGGCCAGCCTGATCAGGTTCATTTCGGTTGCACCTCCTGCCCCGGCCGCAGTCTTTCATTGCCCCTGATAACGACCAGATCACCGTCCTTCAGCCCCGAGAAGACGACGAAGCGGCCGCCCAGCGCCTGACCCAGCCGGACGGGACGGACATTGGCCTTGCCGTCTTCGACGATGAAAACAATATCCTCGCCCTTTTTATTCAGCACCGCATCCTTGTGGACGGTGGTGACGTTTTCGGATTTTCCCGCCGGCAGGGCGAGGACGACGCTTTGGTTGGACGCCAGTCCCCGGGTGCCGAATTCGAATTCCGGGGTAAAGCGAACCTTGCGGGTACGGGTCAGCGGGTCTTCGCTGGGGACCACGGCGCGAACCGTCGCGGTATATTGCTTTTGTTGTCCCTCGCCGTCCTTTTCCAGACGAAAGCCGACTTTCTCGCCGGGCCGCAGGCCGGCGATCCGGATCGCCGGAACATGGGCTTCGATCTCCAGGTGTTCGTCGTCGATCAGGCCGATGACCGGGCTGCCGACATTGACATAGGCGCCGACATCGATGTGCCGTTCGAAGACGACACCGCCGAACGGCGCCTTGATTTCCGCGTTGTCGAGATTGATTTTCGAAAGTTGCAGATTGGCCCGGGCGCTTATAAGCGCGGCCTGCGATTGCGCCGCGGCGCTTCGGGCGCTCGCCACTTCCAGTTTCTTGTCTTCCAGCCGGGCCTGGCTGAATGCCGCCGATTTCTTGAGCTGATCCATGCGCGACATTTCCTGGAGTCGCAGATCGATCACCGACCTGGCCGTCGTCAGCGCCGCTTCGGCCTCGCCAACACGGGCCTTGTTCAATTGATGTTGCCAATGCAGCGTGTCCTTGATCAGGACCGAAATGACGGCGTCCTTTTCGATACGATCACCGACCCGGACCCGCATTTCGGCGATCGGTCCGGCGATGCGCGCCGCGACCACGCCGGCCTGGACCGCGACCAGCCGCCCGATCACCGGCGCCGTCTGGATCAGGAGTTCGGATTTAACCGCATCGACGCCGACGCGGGCCGCTTCCTGGGCGGCGGCAAACGTGGTTAGAGACAACGACAGCATCAGGGTCGGAAACAAGGAATGATAGCGCACGGATTTATCCCGGATTTGTTAAGGGTTCAGACAACATATAGAGACTATTTCAGGACCGGAAAAGAATAAGCGATCAGGGGCTTGGCAGGGGAGCGTCAATTCGCCCACAATAGGGAATGACGACTCTGCTTTACAGCCATCCCGTCTGTGTTGAACACGACGCCGGCGCCGGCCATCCGGAACGCCCGGATCGATTGCACGCCGTGATGCAGGCGCTGGCGGCGGAGCCCTTTAACGGATTGCTCCGGCGCGAGGCGCCGAAGGCCCAAATATCGGACATCGAGCGCGTCCACACGCCGTTTCACGTGGAACAAATTTTTTCTCTGGTTCCCAAAAGTGGCCATGCCCGGATCGATGGCGACACGGCGATGTCGCCAAAAAGCGGCGAGGCGGCGTTGCGCGCCGCCGGTGCCGTGGTCGCCGCCGTCGATGCGGTGCTTGGCGGTGAGGCCGCTAACGCCTTTTGCGCCGTGCGTCCCCCCGGTCATCACGCCGAACCGGACCGGGCCATGGGGTTTTGCCTGTTCAACAACGTCGCCATCGGGGCCAGACAGGCGCAAACGGCGGACCATGTGCGGCGGGTCGCGGTGGTCGACTTCGATGTCCACCACGGCAACGGCACCCAGGCCGCGTTTTATGATCACGAAGACCTGTTCTATGCCTCGTCGCACCAGTCGCCGTGTTATCCCGGCACCGGCCTGGAATCCGAAACGGGCCGATACGATAACATCGTCAATGCGCAACTGCCGCCGGAGTCCGGGTCCGAGCTCTTTCGCAGCGCTTACAGCGACCGCATACTGCCGGCGCTTAAGCGCTGGCGACCGGATTTCCTGCTGATTTCCGCCGGCTTCGACGCCCATGCGCTTGATCCCCTGGCCCAGCTCAACCTTCATGAAGACGATTATGCCTGGGTCACCCGGGAATTGTTGTCGGTGGCCAATGAAAGCTGCGGCGGCCGGGTGGTGTCGGTCCTGGAAGGCGGCTACGACCTGACCGCCCTGGCGGCGAGCGCGGCTGTGCATATAACCGAACTGATGGCGAATTGAAGGTTGCCCCGGTGGTCCGGGACTATTAGAAGTTAACGGATTATGGCAAAAAACAGCATACCCGCCGATATTGCGAAGCTCAGTTTCGAAGCCGCCCTGGAACAGCTCGAGGAGATCGTCCGCGAGCTTGAAGAAGGGGCCGGTGAACTGGACGCCTCGATCAAGGCCTATGAGCGCGGCGCCCACCTGAAACGCCATTGTGAAGCGAAACTGAAAGAGGCCCGCCAGCGGGTCGAACAGGTCGTCCTCGGCCCCGATGGCGCGCCCGGACTGGAAGCCGCCGACCTGGACTGATAGCGACCCATGAACGACTTCGAAAAAGCCCTTTCCACGACCGCCGCCGACGTCAACGACACCCTGGCGCTGTTGCTGCAAATCAATGACGACCCGGAAGCCCGGCTGATCGAGGCCATGCGCTATTCCTCGCTCGACGGCGGCAAGCGGATCCGGCCTTTCCTGGTGGTCGCCAGCGCCGGGTTGTTCAATGTTGATCGGGCCAGCGCGCTGCGCACGGCGGCGGCCATTGAAATGGTCCATTGTTATTCCCTGGTTCATGATGACCTGCCGGCCATGGATGATGATGATCTCAGGCGCGGACGGGCGACCTGTCACAAAAAATTTGATGAAGCGACGGCGATTCTGGCCGGCGATGCCTTGCTGACCCGGGCGTTTGAGGTCCTGGCCGATGATAAAACCCATGCCTCGTCCAAAATACGCGCCGATCTTGTCCTGGCGCTGGCTCACGCCGCCGGCCCCGAGGGCATGGTCGGCGGCCAGATGCTCGATTTGGTGGCCGCACACCACACCCTGAACATGCCCGAAATAACCCGCCTGCAACGCATGAAGACCGGCATGCTGATCGCCGCTTCGTGCGCGGCCGGGGCGATTCTGGGCAAGGCCACGGTGGGGGCGCGGAACGCCTTGCACGCCTATGCCCACGACCTGGGCCTGGCCTTCCAGATGGTCGATGACTTGCTCGACGTCGAAGGCGATGAGCAGATCCTGGGCAAAGGCGCCGGCAAGGATGCCGATGCCGGCAAGGCGACGTTTGTCTCGCTGCTGGGGGCAAAACGGGCCCGCGAACAGGCCGAAATGCTGGCCGTCCAGGCCGGTGAACACCTTGATCTTTTTGACAAAAAAGCCGACCCTTTACGGCAATTGGCCAATTTTGTGGTAAAACGAACGGCCTGAGTTCTTTCGCAGGAATTGTATTTTGAGCGACAACAGCCCTACGCCCTTGCTGGACGGCGTTAATATTCCCGCCGATACCCGCGATTTTTCGGCCACCGAATTGCGCCAGTTAGCCGATGAATTGCGCCGCGAGACGGTCCGCATGGTGTCGATTACCGGTGGTCATCTGGGGGCCAGCCTGGGCGTCGTCGAATTGACCGTTGCCCTGCATCATGTTTTCGAGACACCGCGCGACCGCCTGATCTGGGATGTCGGTCATCAGTGTTATCCGCACAAGATTCTTACCGGCCGGCGCGACCGTATGCTGTCGCTGCGTCAGGGCGGCGGGCTTTCGGGGTTCACCAAACGGAGCGAAAGTGAATACGATCCGTTCGGCGCCGGGCACAGCTCGACATCGATTTCCGCCGGCCTGGGCATGGCCGTGGCGCGAGATTTCAAGGGTGACGACAATCATGTCATCGCCGTCATCGGCGACGGCGCCATGAGCGCCGGCATGGCCTACGAAGCCATGAACAATGCCGGGTCCATGGATTCCCGGATGATCGTTATTTTGAACGACAACGACATGTCCATCGCCCCGCCGGTCGGCGCCATGAGCGCCTACCTGTCGCGGCTGATTTCGTCGAAATCCTATCGCTCGTTGCGCCATTTCGCCCGCAAGATGACCAAAAGACTGCCGCAACGCATGGAAGACATGGCGAAGCGGGCCGAAGAATACGCCCGTGGCATGGTCACCGGCGGCACCTTGTTTGAAGAAATGGGATTCTTTTATGTCGGCCCCGTCGATGGCCATAACCTGGACCATCTGCTGCCGGTGCTGAAAAACCTGCGCGACGATGAATTGCCGGGACCGGTGCTGCTTCATGTGGTGACGCAAAAGGGCCACGGCTACGAGCCGGCGGAACAATCGCCCGACAAATACCACGGCGTCGGCAAGTTCGATGTGGTGACCGGCAAGCAGGTCAAGGCCAAGAGCAACGCGCCGACTTATACCAAGGTGTTCGCCAAGGCCCTGATCGCCGAGGCCGAGGCCGACGAAAAAATTACCGCCATTACCGCCGCCATGCCGTCGGGCACGGGGCTCGATGAATTCGCCGAAGCCTTTCCCGACCGCTGTTTCGATGTCGGCATCGCCGAACAGCACGCCGTGACGTTCGCCGCCGGCATGGCCAGCGAAGGCTACAAGCCGTTCGCGACCATCTATTCGACGTTCCTGCAACGGGGTTACGATCAATTGATCCACGACGTGGTGCTGCAACGGTTGCCGGTCCGGTTCGCGCTGGATCGCGCCGGTCTGGTCGGCGCCGATGGCGCCACCCACGCCGGGGTCTATGATCTGGCCTATTTGTGTTGCCTGCCCGGCATCGTCGTCATGGCGCCGTCGGACGAAGCCGAAATGATGCACATGATGGCCACCGCCGCGTCCATCGACGACGGCCCAAGCTGTATCCGTTATCCGCGCGGCGAGGGCGTCGGCGTCGATTTGCCGGACAAGGGAGACATCCTTGAAATCGGCAAGGGCCGCATCGTGCGGGAAGGAAAAACCGTGGCAATTTTGAGTCTCGGTGGCCGCTTGCAGGAATCTCTTAAAGCGGCGGATGAACTTTCGGCCAGGGGAATTTCGGTCACCGTGGCCGATGCCCGCTTCGCCAAGCCGCTGGATCAGGACCTGATCGCCCGCCTGGCCGGCAGCCACGAAGTTTTGATCACCATCGAAGAAGGATCGCCCGGCGGCTTCGGCGCCCATGTCCTGCAATTCGCCGCAGGCGAAGGCTTGCTCGATGGCGCGGTGCGGGTCCGGGTGATGGCCCTGCCCGACAGGATGATCGACCATGACAGCCCCGCCGTGCAGTATGAATCCGCTGGCCTGACGGCGCCGCATATCGTCGAGACGGCATTAAAGGCCCTGGGGCTGGTTATCGGCAAATCCGGCAAAGTCGTCGAATTATGAGCCTTGGCATATGTGTCGCCGGTGTTACCGGCTGGACCGGGTCGGCGGTGACCCGTGGCATTATTGCCGACGATGAATTAACCCTCACCGGCGCCGTCGCGCGCCAGGCCGCCGGCCGGGACGTCGGCGATGCGCTGGGCCTGGGCGAGAAAACCGGCGTTATCATTTGCGACACCGTCGCCGAAGCCCTGGACGCCGGGGCCGATGTGTTCATCGATTACACCACGGCCAAATCGGTCAAGGACAACGTGCTCGCCGCCATTGACCGCGGGATTGCCGTCGTCGTCGGGACGTCCGGATTAAGCGCCGCCGATTACGACGACCTGGCCAGCCATGCCGTGGCCAAAGGCGTCGGCGTCATCGGCGGCGGTAACTTCAGCCTGACGGCGACCCTGATGCAGCATCTGGCGCTGATCGCCGCCGAACACGTTCCGCAGTTCGAAGTGATCGATTTCTGCTGGGCCGAAAAGGAAGATGTGCCCAGCGGCACGGCGCGTGAACTGGCGGAAAAACTCGGCGACGTGCGCCAGCCCCTGAAAATCCGCGCCATAGATACCCTGCATGGGCCGCAGGAAACCCGGGGCGCCGCGATCAACGGCGTCCAGGTTCATTCCCTGCGCATGTCGGGCTTCACCCTGCGCTGCGAGGCCGTGTTTGGCATGGCCGGTGAACGCCTGGTGGTTGCCCACGAAGCCGGACAGAGCGCCGAACCCTATGTTTCCGGAACCCTGCTGGCGGCGAAACGGGCGGTTCAGGTCAAAGGGCTGGTCCGGGGTCTGGGTGACCTTCTTTTCACATGAGCGGACCTGCCAAACGGCGGCTCGACCAGTTGCTGGTCGACCGGGGACTGGTCGAAAGCCGGGCGAGGGCCCAGGCGCTGATCATGGCCGGCAACGTCTATAGCGAGACCCGGCGGCTCGACAAGGCGGGCAAACCCGTCGCCGAGGATATCCGGATCGAGATCAAGGGCCAGGACCATCCGTGGGTATCGCGCGGCGGCCTGAAGCTGGCCCACGGCCTGGCGCACTTCCATATGGACCCGACCGGATTGACCTGCCTGGATGTCGGCGCCTCGACCGGCGGCTTTAGCGATGTCTTGCTGGAAAACGGCGCGCTCAGGGTCTATGCCATCGATGTCGGTCACGGTCAGTTGGCCTGGAAGCTGCGCCAGGATGACCGGGTCGTCGTCATCGAACGCTTCAACGCGCGAAATTTGAGCCTCGAACAGGTGCCGGAACCGGTCGACCTGATCGTCTGCGACGCCAGTTTCATCGGCCTGCAAACCGTCTTGCCGGCGGCGATGGCGTTGGCCGCGCCCGGCGCCCGGCTGATCGCCCTGATCAAACCGCAGTTCGAGGTCGGCAAGGGCCGGGTCGGCAAGGGCGGCGTCGTCCGCGACCCGGAATTGCATAAAGAAGTCACGGGTAAAATCCGCGACTGGCTCAATAGCCTGCCGGGGTGGCGGGTGATCGGCGTCACCGAAAGCCCGATCAAGGGCCCGGAAGGCAACATCGAATTCTTGATCGGGGCCGAATTCGGCGGAAACCCCTAAGCCACGGAATCGCCGGTCTCGTCGGTTTTTGTCGCCGCCGGCTTGTCTTTGCGCGGGGTGATGGTGCGCTGGATTTCCGCGGCCGAGAGTCTGCGGGTGCGATCCATATCGTAGGCCATTTGCAGGCGCAGCCAGAATTCCTCGGTGGTCGAGAAATAGCGGGCGAGGCGGAAGGCCATGTCGGCATCCAGGGGGCGCTCGCCGTCGATCAGCGCTAAAACATACCCGGCGGGCAGGCCGATATCGAAGGCCAGTTCCGCCGCGGCGATGGCGTGCGGGGCCAGGAATTCGTCTTTCAGTATCGACCCCGGCGGCCGGTCGGACGGCTTCAATTCATCCTTTTGGGGGGCCTTTACCGGCGGCGCCGGGGGCAGGTCGAAAATTTCCGTCTCCAGACCGGCTTCGCGCCACGCCTTCAGGCCGCCCTTCATGTTGATGGGTGGTGTATGACCGGCCTGGATCAATTGTTTGGCGGCGGCGGCGGAGCGTTTGCCGATGGCGCAATGCAGGACCAGCTTCTTGATGGTGATGCGGGGGAAACTGTCCGGGTCCAGCGCCGACAGGGGCACCAGCATCGAGCCGGGGATGTGTTCCTGTTCGTATTCGGAGGTCTCGCGCACATCGATCAGCAAGGCGTCGCCGTCGGCCATCCATTTCGCCACGGTTTCCGGTTCGGCCTCGACGATCAGGGCCTCGATGTTGCTCGGACTTTTCGGTTCAGTGTTCATGATGACGGATTATATATAACACAAAAAATGTATGTCAATATAATTATAATAACATAATAATAATGTTATTAAGAGGATTCAAGTCTAACGATCCATGGCGTGATATTCCGGGTTGGGCATCATGTCGAGGCCGTGGGCCATGCGGTTGGTGTAGTTGAAAAAGCTGACGACGTCGCAAATATCGAAAATATCGGGATCGGAAAAACCGGCATCGCGCAGGGCCTGGCGATCTGCTTCGCAAATGTCATGGGGGGTCGCGGTCAGTTTCCAGGCGAAATCGAGCATGGCGCGCTGGCGTTGGTCCAGGTCGGCGACGCGGTAGTTCATGGCCATCATTTCGCCCAGTTGCGGGTCTTGCGAATACTGGCGCACGGCTTGCCCATGGGCGACCAGGCAGTAATAGCAATGGTTGGCCGAAGAAACGACGACGGCGATCATTTCCCGTTCAAGCTTGGACAGATTGCAGTCATCCTCATCCAGCATGATCTGGTTATAGAACGAGATGAAGTTCGACAGTTTCTTCTGGTTGCCCATGTAGGACTTCAGCACATACGGCACCAGCCCCAGGGCTTCCATGCACTTGGCGAAATACTTCTTCAGGCCGCTATCGAGGGTGTCTTCATCGGGCAGGGCAATACGGACGATATGATCGGGTTGTGGCATCAGGGCTTCCTTCTGATTAAATTATGGTTCAGCCACCGCACTGGCCTTTGTGGCGCAGCAGGTGATCGGCCAGGACGCAGGCGATCATGGCCTCGCCGATGGGCACGGCGCGAATACCGACGCACGGATCATGCCGGCCCCGGGTGGTGATTTCGACGTTTTCGCCCCGGCTATTGACGGTTTTTTGCGGGATCGAAATGCTGCTGGTCGGCTTGACGACGAACCGGGCGACGATGTCCTGACCCGACGAAATACCGCCGAGCACGCCGCCGGCGTTATTGCCGTCGAAAACGACCTTGCCGTCGTCGCCGATGCGCATCTGGTCGGCGTTTTCGGGGCCGGTCAGGCCGGCGGCGTTGAAACCGGCGCCTATTTCGACGCCCTTGACCGCCGGAATGCTCATCAGCGCCTTGGCGATATCGGCGTCCAGGCGGTCGAACACCGGCGCCCCCAGCCCGGCGGGAATACCCTCGGCGACGACTTCAATCACCGCACCGGTCGATGATCCCAGGGACCTTATTTCATCAAGATGGGCCTGCCACGAAGCCACGGCTTCGCCGTCGGGGCACCAGAACGGGTTGCCGGTGATGTCGTCCCAGTTCCAGTTGGCGCGGTCTATGCCAAGCGGCCCCATCTGGACCATGGCGCCGCGGATGAGCACCGGACTATCGAGGACCTCATTGAGAATTTTCCGGGCCACGGCGCCGGCGGCGACCCGCATGGCGGTTTCCCGGGCGCTGGAGCGGCCACCGCCGCGATAATCGCGAATACCGTATTTCTGAAAATAGCTGTAATCGGCGTGACCGGGGCGAAACTTGTCCTTGATGTCGTCGTAATCGTTGGATCTGGCGTCCTGATTGACAATCATCAGGCCGATGGGGGCGCCGGTGGTCTGGCCTTCGAATACGCCGGACAGGATTTCCACCTTGTCGGGTTCCTGGCGGGCGGTGGTGTACTTGGATTGCCCCGGCCGGCGCTTGTCGACATAGGGTTGGATATCATCCTCGCTCAGGGGAATGCGCGGCGGCACGCCATCGATAACGCAGCCGATGGCCGGCCCGTGGCTTTCGCCGAAGCTGGTGATTCTGAACAACTGCCCCAGGGTATTTCCGGACATGGGTATTCCTTAAATCAGGACGTCGTTATGTCGGGGGCGTCGACCGCCTTCATGCCGACCACATGGTAGCCGCAGTCGACATGATGGGTTTCGCCGGTAACGCCGCTGGAAAGGTCACTCAACAGGTACATTCCGGCGCCGCCGACGTCGTCGAGCGTTACATTGCGCCGCAGCGGGGAATTGTATTCGTTCCATTTCAGGATATAGCGGAAATCGCCAATGCCGGAAGCCGCCAGCGTTTTCATGGGTCCCGCCGACAGGGCGTTGACACGGATGTTGCTGCGGCCCAGGTCTTCGGCCAGATAGCGGACGCTGGCTTCCAGCGCGGCCTTGGCGATCCCCATCACATTGTAATGCGGGATCACCCGTTCGGCGCCGTAATAGGTCAGCGTGATGATCGAGCCGCCATCGACCATCAGCGACTCAGCCCGTTGGCAGATGGCGGTAAATGAATAACACGAGATATCCATGGACCGGTTGAAATTGTCGCGGCTGGTGTCGATGTAGCGGCCCTTCAGTTCTTCCTTGTCGGAATAGGCGATCGCGTGGACCACGAAATCTAGCTTGCCCCACAGCTTTTCAATCTCGCCGAAGACGGCATCGATGCTGTCCATATCGGTGACGTCGCATTCCAGAAGAATGTCGGACCCGACCTTTTCGGCCAGCGGACCGACCCTTTTTTTCAATACTTCGCCCTGATAGGTGAAGGCCAAGTCGGCGCCGTGGGCGCGCAATGTCCGGGCGATGCCCCAGGCAATGGAATGGTCATTGGCGACGCCCATGACCAGCCCCTTTTTCCCGCTCATCAACTGTTGGCTAGACGGCATCGGTCCCCCATTGTTTTAAAACTGTGCAGATTCGAATGGTTATACGTTGGCATGGTACACGAAAGCCCTGCTATGAATAAAGCGGGCATCTCACGAGCACCTTATAGGGATGAAATGTTGCTATCGTCAACGCTACCGGAATTGAGACGTCGGGGTCGGGCAATCGGCTCGTTCGTCTTGTTCGCCGGGAAGCGCTTTGCCGAGGACCGCTGTCAGGTTGTCGCCGCCTCGCTCAGTTATACATCCCTGCTGGCCATGGTGCCGTTGCTGGCGATTGTGCTCTCGGTGCTGGCGGCGGTGCCGCAGCTGGAACATTTCTGGCAGGAAATCAGGGGCTTTCTCATCGATAACCTGATGCCCGAATCCGGCAATCTGATGGCCGGCTATTTTGATGGATTTATCGCCAACGCCCGCAATATGAAGGGGTTCGGCATCGCCGGGCTTGTCGTCGTGGCGATGCTGCTGATCAATACCATATTCAAGGAAATGAACGTGATCTTCCGGGTCGAGAAGGCCCGCCCGGTATGGCTGCGGGTGATAGTCTACGCCGTCGTCCTGATCGGCGGGCCGCTGGTTCTGGCGGTCAGTTTCTCGCTGGCGACCTATATTTTCGCCCAGACCAAGGTGTTGGGGTCGGATCAGTATGGGGTCGCCGCATTTACCGGCTTCTTCGGCTGGTTGGCCCGGTTTGTCCCGGCGCTGCTGCTGATCGCCGGCTTTACCCTGTTTTACCGGATCGTCCCCAATCGCCGGGTCGCCTGGCGCGATGCGTTGGCCGGCGGGCTGCTCGCCGGGCTGTTGTTTTCGGGCCTCAGGTGGACGTTCGGCGTTTATCTGGTTTATTTCCCGACCTACAAGGTCCTTTACGGGGCGTTGTCCGCGGTGCCGGTGTTTCTGCTGTGGATGTTCCTGTCGTGGACGGTGGTCCTGCTCGGCGCCGTCACCGCCGCCGCCCTGCCGGTCTGGCGGGCTAATCGGCGTCGGCCTTCTTGATGCCCCATTTGCCGAAGGCGGCGCCGGAGCGGACGTCGTAATCGTTGTCTTTGCTCCAACCCTCGACGAATTCCGTCAGCTCATCGCCGGGCTGTTTCGGCAGCACGACTCTCAGGGTTACCAGCTGGTCGCCGCTGGTCTTGCTCCTGGTGTCGGCGACGCCCTTGCCCTTCAGGCGCAGGGTGGTGCCGGTGTTCGATCCCTTGGGCACGGTGACGGTCACCGGGCCATGTACGGTCGGCACCTTGATGCGGGCGCCAAGGACGGCTTCGGCCAGGGTGACCGGGCAATCCATCATGATATTGTGGCCTTCACGGCGGAACAGGGCATCGGGCTCGACCAGGATTTCGACGTGGGCGTCGCCGTTCAAGCCGCCACCGAGGCCGCCCATGCCCTGACCCTTCAGGCGCAGGACCTGACCGCTTCTGGTGCCGGGCGGGATTGTCACGGCCAGGCGTTTGCCGTTTGCGATGCTGACATTTTTGTTGGCCCCGACGATGGCGTCGGCGAAAGATACTTTCAGGGAATAGGAAACATCGGCGCCGTCGATTCTTAAATTGGCGTTGGCGCGGCCGCCGCGGGCCCTGAAAAAATCGTCGAACGGGCTGCGACCGGACGACCGCGCCCGACCGCCGCCAAAGGGGCCGCCGCGCCCGATCGGGTTGCCTTTGGCGTCGATTTCGCCGCGATCATAGCTGGCGCGCTTTTTGCTATCCGATAACAGCTCATAAGCCGCCGACAGGTCCTTGAAACGGTCTTCGGCGCCGGGTTTGCCGCCGGCGCTGTCGGGGTGCAGCTTGCGGGCCAGTTGCCGGTAGGTTTTTTTAATAACGTCGGCGCCGGCGTTGCGCGGCACACCAAGAACGTCATAGGGATCTTTCATTGCACAATCTTCCACGATCCGTCGGGTTGGCGGCAGGCGCGGCCGGTGGCGACCTGTTCGTCGCCGTCGATGAATACGCTGGATTCGAAATCCCGGCAATCCTCGCCATCGACTTCGCGGCGCTCGCTGGTCGGCGTGTAGGAGCCGGAATTCCCAGAATCCGGATTGTCCCATTTTACCGTCTGTCCGGTATCCGCGGTTTCCATGGTGTCCTGGGCGGTTTCGTCGGCGCGTCGCAGGTCGGCTTCGCTGAGGGTTTTGGCGATTTCCTTGCCGATGATCGCGCCGAATATGGCGCCCAGGGTGGCGCCCAGGATTCTGCCGCTTCCATCATCGAGCGAGCCACCGACGCGGGACCCGATAACGGCGCCAATAACGGTGCCGGTGGTGGCGCCGATCTTTTCGTTGGCGTCCTGATCCGTAGCCGAACAGGCGCCGAGGAAAAGGCTCGTGACGATGAGGGATGTGAAGGTTTTCTGAATCATTGCCGATTGGGCTCTTGGCCCTAATGTGTTAACGGTTGAACTTAAACATCATATAGCTAAGAATCGATTTCCGATTGTAAAGTATGGACACCATGACTGTCACCACGGACGACCCGATCAGACTTTTCGCGGAATGGATGGCGGAAGCCGAAAAGTCCGAACCCAATGACCCCAATGCCATGACCCTGGCGACGGTGGGCGGTGACGGGGTGCCTTCTGCGCGCATGGTGCTGCTCAAGGACGTCGATCACCGGGGCTTTGCCTTTTATACCAACCTGGGCAGCCGCAAGTGTATCGAGATGCAGGCCAACCCCAAGGCGGCGCTGTGTTTTCACTGGAAATCATTACGCCGGCAGGTTCGCGTTGTCGGCCCAACAAGCCCGGTCGACGCCGCCGAGGCCGATACCTATTTCGCCTCGCGGCCGCGGGCCAGCCGGATCGGGGCGTGGGCGTCGAAGCAGTCGCAACCGCTTAAAGGCCGGTTCGATCTGGAAAAACGGGTCGCCGAATATACCGCCAAATTCGCCATCGGCGACATTCCCCGGCCCGAATTCTGGTCCGGTTTCAGGGTCATCCCCGATGAAATCGAATTCTGGTCGGACCGGCCGTTCCGGCTGCACGAACGGGTCGTTTACCGTCGCGCCGACGCGGGTTGGACGACGGAGCAGTTGTTTCCCTGAGATGAATTCGAACATACAAAACGCCGGATTGATGAAGGCCGCGACCTATGCGGCGGTGGTTGTTGCCGCGAGCCTTGTGGTGCTTAAATTTGCCGCCTGGATCAGCACCGATTCGGTCAGCCTGCTTTCCACATTGCTCGATTCACTGCTCGATATCGGCGCTTCGCTGATTAATCTGCTGGCGGTTCGTCAAGCCCTGCAACCGGCCGACGAAGATCATCGTTTCGGCCATGGCAAGGCCGAGCCGTTGGCCGGATTGATGCAGGCCGCCTTCATCAGCGGCTCGGCGATGTTTTTGCTGATCCAGGCCGGGGAACGGTTGTTCAATCCGCATCTCGTGACCAATACGGGTTTGGGTTACGCGGTGATGGCGGTGTCGATTGCCCTGACCCTGGGCCTGGTGGTTTTCCAGAAATATGTCGTCAACAAAACCGGATCAATCGCCATTTCGGCGGATTCCATGCATTACCGCATGGATATTCTGGTCAATTTCAGCGTCATCGTTTCCCTGTTTATCGGTTCCCGTTTCGGCTGGTTGCTGGCCGATCCGCTGTTTGCCATCGCGATCGCGGGCTACATTTTCCGGGGTGCATGGGGCGTTGGTCGGGAGTCCATGAATTTGCTGATGGATCGGGAACTGCCCGTCGAAGAGCGGCAACAGATCGAGACCCTGGCCCGTTCCGAACACGGAGTTCTGGGCATGCACGATCTGCGGACCCGTTCGTCGGGCCAGGATGTGTTTATCCAGTTGCACCTGGAACTGGACCCGGAAATCAAATTACGCGACGCCCACGTGATCGCCGAAAACGTCATGCACAAGATCGAAGACGCCTTTCCCAACGCCGAAGTCCTGATCCATGAGGATCCGGAAGGCGTCGTCGAAAGGCGGATCAGTCTTAACTAAAGGCCTTGCCGGGTGCGGCGCCCAGTTTCTTCAGGATTTTCGCCAACGGGCAAAATCCCGTGAAGGCCGCCTGGGCCAGGTTGGCGCCGACGAAGGCGGTGAACCACAGCCAATTGACATGATGCGCCTGCGACAGATAGAGGCTGGCGAGAATGAAGACACCGGCGAAGGCGAGGACGAGGCGATCGACAGACATTTGATATTCCTTTGATTGTTTCCGGGCCGATAAGTAATTAGAACTTGCTAATATAGTAAACACTAATATATTAATTGTCAACCGATCTTATCAATCAGGATGGACCCTTATCATGCGCATTGCTTTCGGACTCCTCATTTTATCGTTGTCGCTGGTTACCGGCTTCACCAAGCCATCGTTTGCCGGCGGCGAGGTGACCGTAGCGATATCGATCGTCGAAGACATGAAGGCGGTTTTCGCCACCGTGGAAACCGCCGATGTCATCGTCGCCCGGGCCAGAATCGGCGGCACGCTGGGCAAGCTGTCCATCGACGAGGGTTCGCGGGTGAGCACGGGCCAGGTCATCGCGACCGTCGCCGATCCGAAAATCCAGTTGCGCATGGATGCCCTGCAGGCGCGCATTCAATCGGTCAAATCGCGGCGCAAACTGGCGCGGACGGACCTGGAGCGGGCAATAAAATTATTTCAAAGCGGCACCATCCCGCAGAAACGCCTGGATGAGGCCGAGACCGCCCAGGATGTTATCGAACGGGAATTTACGGCGCTCATCGCAGACCTTTCGGTAATGTCTCAACAACTGGGCGAAGGCGTCGTGCTGGCCCCGGTGGACGGGCGGGTCACCAAGGTTCATGTCACCGAAGGCACGGTCTTGCTACCCGGTGAGACGGTGGCGACCATCGCCGCCAGGGGCTATATCCTGCGCCTGATGTTGCCCGAGCGGCACGCCAGATACCTGGTCGTTGGCGACACCGTACAGGTCGGCGAACGGGGTTTGCGCGGCGATGGCGCGATCGCCAAGACCGGCACCATTGCCCAGGTTTACCCGGAATTGCGCCACGGTCGGGTGGTCGCCGATTTGACCGTCGACGGGCTCGGCGATTTCTTCGTCGGCGAACGGGTCAGTGTTTACGTCGCCACCGGCAAGCGGCAAACCATCATCATTCCCCATGGCTACACGGTGCAGCGCTATGGCCTGACCTTCGTGCGCCTGAAAGACGGTGGCGAAATCGTCGTCCAGCCCGGCGAGATCAGGCGGGACGGCGTCGAAATTCTTTCCGGTCTCAACCCCGGCGACGTTCTGGTTGACGCCGATGCCAAATAAATCCGAAAACATCGGTATTTCCGGGGCGCTGACCAAGGCGTTCATTCAGTCACCGCTGACCCCGCTGTTGCTGCTGGCCTCTATCGCCGTCGGCCTGGTCGCGCTGATGGCGCTGCCGCGTGAGGAAGAACCCCAGATCAGCGTGCCGGTAGTCGATATCATGGTCCAGACCAATGGCTTCAAGGCGACCGACGGGGTCGAACTGGTGACCGAGCCCCTGGAAGATATCATCAAGGGCATCAGCGAGGTCGAACACGTCTATTCCCTGAGCCAGGACGACCGGGTCGTGGTCACCGCCCGGTTCGAAGTGGGGACGTCATCAGACGTCGCCATCGTTCGGGTGCATGATCAGATCCGGGCCAATTTGGCACGCCTGCCTGTCGGTATTCCCGAACCGCTGATCGTCGGCCGGGGCATCAACGATGTTCCCATCGTCACCCTGACGATAAAGCCCAAGGCCGAAGTGGCGGCGCGCTGGAACGACACCGCGCTGTATGATGTGGCCGAGGAACTGCTCTATGAACTGGTTAAAGTCAAAGACGTCGGCCTGACCTTCATCGTCGGCGGCAGACCGGCCCAGATCAGGGTCGAACCGGATCCCGAGCGCCTGTCGCTGTATGGGGTAACGCTCAACCAACTGGTCGAAAAAGTTAAAAACGCCAACCGGTCGTTCCTTTTGGGCAACGTGCGCGACGGCGGCAAGTCGGTGCCCGTGGTCGCCGGGCAATCGCTGGAAGGGGTTTCCGATATCGGTTCGCTGCTGATCACGACTCGCGATGGCCGCCCGGTTTATGTCAAGGATGTCGCTCAAGTGATCGTCGGTTCCGGGCTATCCGAACACCGGGTCTGGTATATGGAAAAGGATGCCGAAGGCAACATGGCGCCGTTGCCTGCCGTTACCCTGGCGCTGGCCAAGCGCATGGGGGCCAACGCGGTTCTGGTCGCCGATCAGATCATCGAACGCCTGGAAATTGTCAAGGGCGGGCTGGTGCCGCCGGGGCTGGATGTCTCGGTGACCCGTAATTATGGCGAAACGGCGCTGGAGAAATCCGACGAATTGCTGTTCCACCTGGGTCTTGCGACCCTTTCCATCGTCTTGCTGATCACCATCGCGCTGGGCTGGCGTGAAGGGGTCGTGGTCATGGTGGTGGTGCCGACGACCATTTTGCTGACCCTGTTCGCGTCGTGGATGATGGGCTACACGATCAACCGGGTCAGCCTGTTCGCGCTGATTTTTTCCATCGGTATTCTGGTCGATGACGCCATCGTGGTGGTCGAAAATATCGTTCGTCACTGGAACAAGGGTGGCTCGGAACGGCCGCTGCAATCGACCATCGAAGCGGTCGCCGAAGTCGGTAACCCGACCATCGTCGCCACCCTGACCATCGTCGCCGCCCTGTTGCCGATGATGTTCGTGTCCGGCCTGATGGGGCCTTACATGAGCCCCATTCCGGCCAACGCCTCGGCGGCCATGGTGTTTTCGTTTTTCATCGCCATGATGGTGACGCCGTGGCTGCTGTATAAAATCACCTTCGGCGCCAAGGGCACGAAAAAATACAAGGGCGGTCATCACCAGGAAGGTGGCGGATTGCTCGGCCGGGCATATCTGGCGCTGGCCCGGCCGCTGCTCAAGGGCCGCACCCGGTCGAAAATATTCCTCGCCGTCGTCGGGCTGGCGACGGTCGGGGTGATGGGTATGTTCGCGACCAGCAGCGTCACGGTCAAGTTGTTGCCGTTTGATAACAAATCCGAACTTCAGGTGGTCGTCGACCTGCCCGAAGGCGAATCCCTGGAGGCCACCGAACGGGTCCTGATCGGCGCCGCCAGGCGACTGCGCGACATTGGGGAGGTGACCCATATTCAGGTCTATGCCGGGACCGCCATGCCGTTCAATTTCAACGGCCTGGTGCGGCATTACTATTTGCGCAATGAACCCTGGCAGGGGGATTTGCAGATCAACCTGAAACCCAAGGGCGACCGCGACCGGCAAAGCCATGACATCGCCCTGCAGGTGCGTCAGTTGCTGGCCGACCTGGCGGTGCCGCCGGGAACCTCGGTCAAGGTCGTCGAGGTGCCGCCCGGACCGCCGGTTTTAAGCACCCTGATGGCGGAAGTCTTCGGCCCCGATCAGGAAAGCCGTCGCGCCGGCGCAAAGAAAATCCGAACCGCCTTCGAAGCCGTTGATTTTGTCGTCGATGTCGATGATTCCCTGGGATCACCGCCGGAACGTCTGCGCATCGAGATCGACCAGGAAAATATGGAATTTCACGGCGTTCAGGAACAGGCGCTTTATGACACCATCGACGCCCTGATCGGCGGCGTAACGGTCGGCTATTCCCAGCGCGGGTCGGGCATCAACCCGGTCGAAATCGCCGTCCGCCTGCCCAAGAGCGCGCTGGCCATGGGCGAGCGCCTGCTGTCGACTCCGCTACCGGCCCCCGGTGAGGCCGCCGACAGCGGCGCCGTGGTCGAACTGGGTGATGTGGTGCGGCTCAAGCGCGAACGCGCCTCGTACCCGTTATTCCGCCACAACGGCCAGTTCGCCGAACTGGTCACCGGCGAACTGGCGGGCCGCTTCGAGGCGCCGATTTACGGCATGATGGCGGTCGAGGAAAAGCTTAAGGAAATCGACTGGCAGGGTGTCACCCCGCCGGCCATTTCCTATTACGGCCAACCCCGGGACGAAAGCAAGCTGACCCTGATGTGGGACGGCGAATGGGAAGTCACCTACGTTACCTTCCGCGACATGGGGCTGGCCTTCATTTTCGCCCTGATCGGCATCTACCTGCTGGTGGTCGGCCAGTTCGGCAGCTTCAAATTGCCGCTGGTGATTCTGACGCCGGTGCCGCTGACCCTGATCGGCATCATGTTCGGCCACTGGTTGTTCAACGCCCCGTTTTCCGCCACCTCGATGATCGGTTTCATCGCCCTGGCCGGAATCATCGTCCGCAATTCGATCCTGCTGGTCGATTTCATCCGCAACCGGCAGGGCTCGGGCGAGGCCATGCGCGACGTGCTGCTCGACGCCGGGGCCATTCGTTTCAAGCCGATCCTGCTGACCGCGCTGGCGGCGATGATCGGCGGCGTCTTCATCCTGCCCGACCCGATATTTCAGGGCCTGGCGATCTCGCTGGTCTTCGGCCTGGCCTCATCGACGGCGCTGACCCTGCTGGTGATCCCGGCGGTCTATGTTGTGCTGCGTGACGACGGACGGGAAATGAGCCTATTATAGGCGATGAAATCTATCCTCATCACCGGCGCCGCAAAACGGGTCGGCCGGGGCCTGGCGCTGGGCTTCGCCGAACAGGGCTGGCACGTTTTAGCCCATTACAATACCTCGGGCGACGACGCCCGGACGCTCGGCCGTGATATCGCCGCCACGGGCGGTTCGGTCACTCTTGTCAGCGCGGACTTGAACACCGCCGCCGGCGCCCGTGACCTGATCGCCCGGTGTGTGTCGGGGGGGCGGATCGATTGCGTTATCAATAGCGCCTCGGTCTTCGATTATGATTTTCCCGGCGACCATGACGACGACATCTGGCGGGATTCGCTCAACGTAAACCTGCACGCGCCGGTTATCATCGCCGAGGAATTTTTCAATTTCGCCAAGGCGCAAGGCACGGAAGGCTGCATCATCAACATGCTCGATAACAAGGTCTTCGCCCTCAATCCGGATTATTTCTCCTACACGGTGGCCAAGGCGGGATTGCTGGCGGCGACGCAGATGCTGGCCATGGGGTTCGCGCCGCTGGTCCGGGTCTGTGGCATCGCACCGGGTATTACGCTGGTCAGTGGCGATCAGTCGGCGGAAAATTTTACCGCGACCCATGCCATTAACCCCTTGAACACCGGCTGCACGATAGACGATATTGTCGGCGGCGCCCTGTTTATCGCGGGCGGAACCTATGCTACGGGTCAGGTCCTGACCATCGATGGCGGCCAGACCCTGATGCACCTGCCCCGTGATGTGGCCTATCTTGAAGGTTCAAAATGAACGAAGCCCTGAATTCCAATTTCACCGTGCGGCACCGGAAAATCCAGTTGATCCAGTTTTCCGTGGATGCGGAAATCGGTATCCATGATTTTGAGATCGGCAAGAAACAGCGAGTGATGATCGATGTGGAACTGGACCTCGACCCCGGCCAGTCGCACATCAACGACGATATCAACAACGTCGTCGATTACGACTATATCCGCGCCGAAGTGTTCAAGCTGGTCTCGGGTGAACACTACAATTTACAGGAACGCCTGTGCGAGGACATCGCCGAAATCTGCCTCGCCAAGGACGGCGTCATCGGCGCCACGGTGCGCACCTGCAAACCGGACGTCTATCCGGACTGCGAGGCGATTTGTTATGAGATCAGCATGAGCAAGTGAACTGGCTGCTTTCACATATAGTCATCTAATTTTCTAGTAACAATACGGATGTGCAGGTCTGTTCATGGGCGCAGTTTTAGATCAAATCGGAACCAATAAGATTAATACTTCGCTGTGATTTCATGCTTTGAACGGTTAGTTGGTACAACTCTTCGGTGAAAAGGCAAGAGAATGTCAGATTTCATGCTTATTTTTGATCAGTCCGGTGGGAATCAGCTTGATGACTTTGCACTTCTAGCCAGACAAGACTACAATCTAGGTAAAAGAGATGACTGGTTCGGTCATTTTCGCGGTGGCCTGCATGGTTTCTACTCTCGGCTTACAGGCGCATCAATCCACTATGCGAATATGCATCAATGGCTTCCGATACCACAGGCGACCTTAATTGAATACAATCTGGCGTCGTTCTTCTTCAATGCCGACTCTGCATTGGAATGTTTTGTCTACGCGCTAAACGCCTTGGGATATGCAGCGGAACCCACCTTGTTCAGCGATATCACGGAACCGAAGAAGCTCAGAAAAATTGCCCCTTGGAACATTGCTGGAGATGAGGGGAATAAGCCTTTAGCTGGTTACGATAAATACTTTCCACTGGTTAAAGAAGAATGGATACGGAATGAAGTGCTTGTTAGAAAAATTGTGGATTTGCATGACGTGTCGAAGCACCGAAGAACGATATACCGAGGCGGCATGTCGAGGCAGGATCCCCCGCCGGGTTTCTTTGAGAGATTGGGTGTCACCGAAAAAGCATTGCAGGCCGTCTACTGGCCCGCGAAGGAAGTCACTTTGATGTTCGATCCAAAGTCTGAAGGCAAGCCTTTGCCTTTGCGTCGGGAGGATTATGAAACGCTTGAGAATATTGCTCCATCATATAGCAAGTTCATCAACGAAATTTCGACGCTTGCCGCAAAGGATGCAAAAAATACAATCAAACTAAAAGAAAATAAGTTCAGGAAATAAGGATTCTTAATAAAGAAGCGACCGATATTTCGCTCTCAAATGTGATCTCGCCAAATTTGTCATAGTAAGCGTTCGAGCAATTAAGAACTCGATACGTTGCTAGGTGAGAGCAAATACAGTAGATTGCTGTGAAATGACAGCTCGGCAAGACTTTCAAAAAAAGACTCAACTCCCCTTGTAAGTAATCTCCAGCACCTCGACATCGACCAGGCCGCCGGGCGTGTGCAGTTTGACAACGTCGCCTTCCCAGGCTTTCAAAAGCGCCCTCGCAATAGGTGAAATCCAGCTGACTTCGCCGTGTTCCAGGCGGGCCTCGTCGACGCCGACGATGCGCACGGTTTTCTCCTCGCCGTGGCCGTCCACGTAGGTCACGCTCGCCCCGAAAAATACCTGGTCGCGGTTTTTCTGTTGGGACGGTTCCACAACTTCGGCGATTTCGATGCGCTTGATCAGGAAGCGTAGGCGGCGGTCGATCTCGCGCAGGCGTTTCTTGCCATAGATGTAGTCGCCGTTTTCCGAGCGGTCGCCGTTGCCCGCCGCCCACGAAACCGTCTCGACCACCTGTGGTCGTTCGACCCGGCGCAGTTGGTTCAACTCGTCGTGCAGGCGCTCCAGCCCCTGGGGCGTGATGTAGTTTTTCTGCCCCGGCGGCAGGGCGTCGGGGGCATCGGGCAGGTCGTCGTCCTCGCCGTCGCTTTCCTTGGTAAAGGCCTTGTTCATGTGCTCCAGAGGCTCATCTGTCTCGCGGCAATTTGATCTGGCTCATACTGCAAAAAATCATCTTGCGTTACTATATCCCTATGATGACACATACGGACCAGTCTGAGGTCATTGATTTTCTGTGCCGAACCGAAAGCCATGGCGGCCGGGTGGACAGGATCGAGAAAATCGAGACCCATATATCGGTGGTGTTTCTTGCCGGCGCGCGGGTTTTCAAGCTGAAGCGGGCGGTTCACTACCCGTATGTGGATTTTTCCACGCCCGATCTGCGGCGGCATTATTGCGAGGCCGAAGTCACCGTCAACCGCCGCACCGCGCCGGACCTGTACAAGGGCGTGGTCGCCGTGACCCGTTCGAAAAGCGGCGGCCTTGAACTTGCCGGCGACGGCGACCCCGTCGACTGGCTGGTCGAGATGGCCCGCTTCGATCAGGACACCCTGTTCGACCGGCTGGCCCAGGGCGGCAAGTTGAACCGGGCGCTGATGCGGGACCTGGCGGAAGAAATTGCCCGCTTTCATACCTTGGCCGAACAAAGGCCGGGCACCGACTACCGCGATGCCTTGGCGCGCACGGTGGCCAGCGATGCCGCCGCCTTCACCGAATTCGGCAAGGGCGTGTTTGACGACGACATGGTGAAAAACCTGATCGATGCCGAAAATATGGCGATCCGCAGCCATTGCGGCGCGCGTGCGTCGGCCCGCGAGATCGACGGCTATGTCCGTCATTGCCATGGAGATCTGCATTTGCGCAACATCTTCCTCCATAAGGGCCGCCCGACGCTGTTCGATGCCATCGAATTCAACCCGTTATTTTCAAACATCGATGTCCTGTACGACCTGGCCTTCCTGTTGATGGACCTGGACCACCGGGGCATGCGCCGGTATGGCAACTGTGTGCTCAACTGCTATCTGGACATAACCGGCGATACCGCCGGGCTGGGCTGCCTGCCGCTTTACCTGAGTATGCGGGCGGCCATTCGCGCCCATGTCGCCGCCGCCGCCGCCGCCGCCACGGATGATGCCGCCGAGGCCGAAGGCAAACGTGGGGAGGCCCGCGCCTACCTGACCCAGGCGACCGATTATTTGAACCCGCCGCCGTCCAAACTGATCGCCATCGGCGGATTGTCGGGCAGCGGCAAATCCCGGTTGAGCCGGGAACTGGCACATTATCTGGGGGCGTCCCCCGGCGCGCGTATCGCCCGGTCCGATGTCTTGCGGAAGCGTTTGGCCGGGGTCGCCCCGGCAAGCCGTCTGGGACTGCAGGGCTACACCGGGGAGATGACGGCGCAGACCTATCGGGCGCTATACCATGAGGCCCGGACGGCGCTGCTCGCCGGTCAGTCGGTGGTCGCCGATGCGGTTTTCGCCGCACCCGAAGAACGCCGCGCCATCGCGGCGCTGGCGGCGGAACTGGACGTACCGTTCCGGGGAATCTGGCTCGAGGCGCCGGCCCCGGTGATGATCGAACGGGTCACCGCCCGAACAGGCGATGCTTCGGACGCCGATGCCGATGTGGTCGCCCGGCAATTGACATATGAATTGGGCGATATCGACTGGCCACGCCTCGATAGTTCGGGCAGCCGCGAACAAACTCTGGCCGGCGGCCTGGCCATCGCCGACCCGCAGGGCCAAAGGCAGGCTTTCAATATTGCTTCAACGGGTCGATAATATGCCGACCCCCGGTTTCTGACAAAACCTGACAGGAGATGACAATGTCCATAAAAACAATTCTGACACCCCATAACGGTGCAAAAGAAGGTAATCCGGCGCTGGATGTGGCGTTCACCCTGAGCCGCGACCTGGGCGCCCATGTCCACGTTCTCAATGTCAGCTCCGACCCTCAGGACGCGGTGCCGTTGCTGGGCGAGGGGATGTCGGCGGCAATTATCGAGGAAATGCTGCAATTGTCGGAAAAGGATGCCGAACAGCGGGCCGCCCGGGCCAGCGCCGCCTTCGATGATGCCTGCACCCTTTATGCAATCAATGTCGCCAATGCGCCGATGCCCGGTGGCGGCCCGAGCGCGGCGCTGGAACGGGTGACCGGTCGTGAAGATGAAGTCGTCGCCCTGAAGGGGCGGTTGTCCGACCTGATCGTCGCGGCCCGGCCGGACGGCGACAGTCATGCGGTTTCGATGATGACCATAAATGCCGCGCTGTTTGAAACCGGACGCCCGGTGATGATCGCGCCGCCGTCATTTGGCGTCGCCGGTGGGACCGTCGGGCGCAAGGTTGCGGTTTCCTGGAATGGCAGTGCCGAGGCCTCGCGCGCCGTTGCCGCGGCGATGCCGCTTATCACCCGTTCGGAATCGGTGGTGGTATTGACCGCCGATAGCGACAAGACGTCATCGCATGTGGCTTCGGATCTGGCGGCCTATTTCGCCTGGCACGGGGTCGAGGCGCAAACCAGGGCGCTGAGCGCGTCCGGCGGCCAGGTCGGTGCGGCGTTGCTGGGCGAATGCGATGCCATGGGCGCCGATTTGCTGGTCATGGGGGCCTATACCCATTCCCGCATGCGGCAATTGATTTTGGGCGGCGTTACCCGCCATATCCTGAGCGAGGCGCAAATACCGGTGTTGATGGCACATTAAGGCAAGCTGCCCTGATCAAGCGGCGGTCGATAAATAATGCTGTCGGTTCGACTTCCGCTTGTCGGCGCCCGCCGGACATTCTCCGGCCCCACGCCGAAGATCTGAAGATGACCCTGAACGGAAGTTCATGAAATCGAATCGGCGTAAAAAACCAAGACGCCTTCGTCTTGTCGCCCCACCACAACTATGGCGGACCTGGCAGTAAAATCGGCAAAAAAAACCAACTTTAACCCGACATCAGCAATTGCGTCGGGAAATCAGGCGCGGCCATTGACTTCGATGTGGCCCAAGTATTCCGTGATGCGGGTGCTATTGTCTCCCAAATTGGTCGGCACCGTCGCACAGGCGTGCTTTTTCCCAACGCCATCGGCGATTGCGTCAAGGTAGGAATTCGCCGTTCGCCGCCAAGTATAGGTGTCGTAAACATGGCGGATGGCTTTTTGCGATATATCTGCATGGCGCTTCAGGCCTTCGACCAGCCCGCGGGCAATATCGAGAGGCTCGAAGGGGTCGACCAGAATGCCGGACCCGTTTTCGAAAATTTCCGAAGGGCCGCCGTTTTTCGTCGCCACCGGCGCCAGGCCGCAGGCTGCGGCTTCGATGGGCGCCAGGCCGAAGGGCTCATAAAATGCGGTCAGGGCGAACACCGATCCCCGTTCGCCAAAATATCTGTAGGTGGCGGCGAGTTTCTTTTGCGATTGAATATTGAGAAAATGAACCCGGTCCCGGATGCCAATATCGTCGATCAGATCGAGAATCGGTTTCAGCACTTTTTGTTCTTCCTCGGCTAACTTACCCATCCCCGCGAAAGGATCATCGACGCCGCGGACGCATAGCACCAGCTGCGCCATGTCGCGAAGGGCCTCGCTTTCGGCATAGGCCAGAACCACGCCGATGATGTTCTTCTTTTCATCAAGGCGGCTGGAAACCAATACCACCGCATCGTCCGCACCGGCCAGTTTGGCGCCCAGATTATTTTCGACGGTGGCGTCGATGTTCGATTTTTCGGTGGTAAAAATGCGGGTGTTGACTCCGGGCGGGATAACCGAAAATTTACCGGGTGCATCAATATCCACCGCGCCACCGTATAGGGGGTGCGAGTATTGTTCTCGCCGTTCCTGTTCCGTAGACGTGATGATACGATAGGCTTCGGTCATGGCCATGCGTTCGGCAGCAATCCGCTCGGAAAAATGGTAGCGTTCCTGCATAACGTCCACATTGGCGATGGTCGTGCCCAGCTTGTCAATTTTCTGGGCGCCAAGCGAATGGCCGGTGAAGGTATAGCCGATCCCGGCCAGGCTTTTCGCCAGCACCGCGCAATAGCCGCCATCGCCGTAGTGGGCGGTGGCGAAATCAGGCAAGGCGTCGCCGTAGAAATCGAGCATGTTGTGCACGAATTCTTCCAGATGCGGCCATAGCGCTTCCTTGCCGAGGAATTTGGGGCCACCGCAGGAAAATCGCAGAATACGCAGATTGCCTTCATAACCCGGATAGCCATCAATGGCCGATGAAAATTCCGGCCATTCGGCATCGTCGATTTTGCGGGTTACAATATCAACCATGTGCCCCATTGTCGCCATGGCCTGGGCGACTTCCTTGACATAGACAAGCTGGCCGCCGAAATCGGGATGCTCTGCCAGATAGGAATCGTTGGCGTCGAAATTTCCTTGCGGATTGAAGAATATGATGTGCATAAATTGGATCCGGTAAATTAACGCGCGCTGGTGACCGAATAGTCGGTATTGATGACGATGTCGGCACGGGATTTATGGGAAGAGATGATATCGTGTTCGATGACCAGGACGTCGTCGATGAACGGATCGAGTTCGGATTCGTCGCGTTTTCTTTTTTCGCGGTGGGCGCGGGTCTGGGCGAAATCGCGGTCGATGAATATCCGCGTGTTTACCCGGTCGAGCAGCGTCGTATAAGTACCTTCGGCAATGGCGACCCGGGCGTTGCCGATGGCCATGTCTTCATCGGTAATGCTGTCGGTTTCATAAATTACCAGCGGCTTGTTAACGCTTTCGGCGCCGTCCTTGAACGCCTGCAAGTGCTCATCAAGCAGGTCGATCCTGACCTCCTGCGGCCCGACCCAGGCGATGTCCTTGCGCCGGGTCTGATCGTTGGTTTTCGGCGGGTGAACAAAATAGTCGTCCTGCTGGAAAATAGCGCTTGATACGCCCTGTTCAGCCAGCACCTCGGCAATGGCGGTCGCCGTTTCCGATTTACCGCTACCAGACTCACCGGCCACCGAGATGGTGTATTTACCCTGTGACGCTTCAATTTGCGGTAGGATGAGAGGGACAATAGCCTCGGCGGCCTTGCGGTGGTGGGCCTCTACTATGATGGTGTCGCCACGCATGTACTCGTTCCGTTTTGCTATTTAGGATTCGACAGGACGATTTTTGTTTCTTATGGATGATCTTATATTATATAGCAGTGATATACAAAAAAAGCCTCAATTCAATCATGGTTTAATTTGCGATCCTTGGATTGGCTACATCAGACACATTTCATGATGAAACAAAAAATACACGGTAATTACGAAAATACATGGACTGAATTGAATTTACGGCTGCGAGAGATCGAAATCAGCGACGGCGGACTCGATGCGGCGCTAAGCGAGCTTGAAGTCCATCAAAAGGAAAGCGGTTTCATCAAGCTGAGTCTTGGTTCCGTCGAACGCCACAACTTCGAACATCCACAACAACCGTCCAGATTTTTCCGCATCCAGTACAATCCGGAACGAGCCCTGCGTTTTGGCGGGGCCGGTGTTTCGACACCGCCGACGGGGATCACCGTCAGCAACGAAGGCTGTTTTCTGTGCCGCGACAATATCCGTTGGCAGCAGCAGGGCGCTGAAATGGGATATGAAATTCATTTGGGGGAAACCGGCTACTACGCGTGGATGAACCCGTTTCCGCTGTCGCAGACCCATGTCGTCATCGCCACCAAGGAACATACCTCTCAGGAATGGCCGGTGTGTGAAAAAGGCAATCTTGACGTCTCGGAACTTTTAAACGACTTGATCGAACTTGCCGTGCGCATGCCAAATTACATCGGCTTTTATAATGGTGTGAATGCAGGCGCCTCGATTCCCGGCCATCTGCATTTCCAGTTTTTCAAGCGTCCGAAAGATCAGCCAGAATTTCCCTTGGAACGCGCGGCCAGGCAACATCGAGAAAGTGGCGATCAGGATATTGTTTTGAAAGATTACCCACTGGCCGTCGCCATGTGGACGGGCAAACCCGAGGGCGTTCTCGGGCAGGCCGCAGACTGGATTGCCGGGTGGGCGAGAAAAAACCGGGACCGGATACATGGATTGACGGCAAATTTCATCGTGTCGAGCGCCAATCCGGATGACGGCATCACCGTTTTTTTCGTCCCCCGTGACCGTGCCAAGACCCATGGCGAGGGTATGTCCGGGTTGATTGGCGGCCTCGAGGTCTTGGGCGAACTGGTATTTTCTAGTGAAGAAGAAAAATCACGGCTGGACGCCGGAAAAATCGATTATTTCAGCCTGGAAAAAACGCTCGCCAGCGTCCGCACACCCTTTTTTATTCCTTGACGACGCCCGGAATATAGACCTCTTTCTGACCAAGCATTTTGCGGTTGACGATGATTACGCCATCCCCGGAGAGAACGAACCTCTCAGCATCTTCTTCCGGGTTCTCTCCGATGACAGTCGCCTCGGGCACCCGACATTGATTGTCGAGGATGACGTTTTTTAGACGCGAACCGCGACCGATTTCACAACCGGGAAGGGCCAACACGCCATTGAGCTCACATCCCTGGTAGACTTTGACGTTGGAAAAAAGCATTGAATTGTAAAGCTTCGAAATTTCGATTTCGCAACCGCCGCTGACCATGGAATTTTCAATCCCGCAGGCTGAACCACGACCCAGAAAACGGGCCGGTGGAAGTTGCGGCTGGCTGGTCATGATACGCCATTTCATATCGTAGATATCAAGAGGCGGATTCTCGGAAATGAGTTCCATGTTGGCCTGATAATAGGCATCAATGGTGCCGACGTCGCGCCAGTAGGGAATCCCGCCCGTGGTCGGATTGGTGAACTGATAGGCGTGGACATGATCTCCATGGGCGAGTGCGTGAGGAATTACATCCTTGCCGAAATCGTGGCTCGACGTTTCGACGGAAGCATCACGGATTAACTGGTCGCGAAGGTAGTCTAGGGAAAACACATAGATTCCCATGCTGCACAGCGCCTCTTCCGGATTGTCGGGAATTGGCGAGGGTGTTTCCGGTTTTTCCTCGAAGTCAACTATGCGACCGTTTTGATCGGTTTGCATAACGCCGAATTCGCGGGCTTCAGCTAAAAGAACGGCGTTGCAGGCGATGGTGAAATCGGCACCGGAATCCACGTGTGCTGCCAGCATTTCACCATAGTCCATGCTGTAGATATGATCGCCCGCCAGGATCAGAACGTATTCGGGTGCATAGCCATCGATAATATCAAGCGATTGATAGACCGCGTCCGCCGTGCCTTGATACCACTGATCGTCGTCCAGCCACTGCTGGGCCGGTAAAACATCCAGAAAACTTCCATGTTCCGAATTCAAGTGGGTCCAGCCTTGCAACAGGTGCTGGATCAGGGAATGAGACTTGTACTGGGTTAGCACGCAGATCCGACGGATTTCGGAATTCAGGCAGTTGGACAGGGTGAAATCGATAATCCGAAACTTGCCGCCAAACGGCACCGCTGGCTTGGTTCGCCAATCGGTCAGCGCCCCAAGGCGGGTGCCACGCCCCCCCGCAAGCACCAGAGCAAGCGTGCCGCTGGTGAGTCGGCTGACAAAACGCGCTGCCTTATCGGACATTTGGCTCATGCCTCCTTGGTGACGGGCGTATTTTCCACAATGATATGGGATCGCCGAGGTACTGTCACGTTAACATACCAACTACTTCGCTTTCTTGTGACAACAGGTTCTCACTCATCAGGTCCATTTAAATAAGGTGGCCCGGCAGCTAAATGAACGGCCCCGCAAAACGCTGGAGTATGAAACGCCAGCAGAGAGATTTAATGCATGTGTCGCGTTGACCGGTTGAGGTGGCAACCCGAAAGCAGACCCCGATCAGGGGCGCGAAACCTGGAACTCCGTCAGGAAAACAAATCGGCTTGTCTATCCGGTGGTGGGGTTTCCTCTGTCGCTTGCAGCGCATCGCCCGCTAAAGGTATCAGCCATTTATTAACGTCGTCGAACCGGGCGTCCGGACCCAGCCAGGCGGCTTCGGCCCGGGGCTCGAGAATCACCGGCATGCGGTTGTGGATGTGGGCGATGGCCGGCGCCGGCGGGCAGGTGATGAGGGTGAAGCGGTCATCCGAGACAAGCCCGGCGAAGGCCATCAGGCCCTTGTCTTTCAGGGTGATCCGGTTTTTCAGGCGCTTTTTGCCGTCGCGGCGCCATTCGAAATAGGCGCTGGCCGGAACCAGGCAGCGGTTTTCCAGCAGTGGCATGAAGGTCGGTTTTTCGGCCAGGGATTCCGCCCGGGCATTGACGATAGGCTGCTTGCTCCACTCGGCGACAAGGCCCCAGTGCAGGATGTCGGCGGTATTTCCCGGCCTGATGATGAGGGCCGGGTCCGTCGGCCGCAGGTTGCTCACGGGGATGCCGTCGGGCAGCTCTTTCAGGCCGAAGCGGTCGGCAATGGCGGCGGGCGAGGCGTCGTTTTCGTAATTGGTGCACATATATCATTATCGCCAATGAAGGGGCATCTGGAAACCTGCATTAAAATGGCCTAACGTCGTCGGTATGACCGATTCCCCCAGGCCAGAGAGTAAAACCGTCATCGTCACCGGGGCCAGCCGCGGCATCGGCCATGCCATCGCCCTGTGCTTCCTGGAACGGGGCTGGCGTATCATCACCTGTTCGCGCGAGGACACGCCGCCCGAATGTGGCCGCGACAAGAACTGGACCCATCATATACCGACCGACCTGGGCGATGACGCGAGCCTGCAGAATTTTATCGCCAAGGCGACCGAGGCCCTGGATGGTCGCCCCCTGCATGCCCTGGTCAATAACGCCGGAATGTCGCCAAAAGCGCCTTTCAAGGAAAGACTGGGATGCCTGAACGGTGATATCGGGGCCTGGCGAAATGTCTTCGAGATCAATTTTTTCGCCGGCCTGAAACTGGCCCGCGGGTTTGCCGGGCCGCTGCACCAGGGCAAGGGGGCGATCGTCAACATCACCTCCATCGCCGGGCATAAAATCCACCCCTTCGCGGGCTCGGCCTATTCCATTTCCAAGGCCGCGTTGTCGGCCCTGACCCGGGAACTGGCCAACGAATTCGCGGCCCTGGATGTCAGGGTCAACGCGGTGGCCCCCGGGGAAATCGAAACCGACATGATCCAGCCGGAATACGAGGCCCTGATCCCGCGCATCCCGCTCGAACGCATGGGCTCGCCGCAAGACGTGGCGAACACCGTGTTTTTCCTGTGTTCCGATGGTGCCAGCTATATCACCGGGACCGAAGTGTGGGTTACCGGCGGGCAACACCTGTTCTGACTTATCCACAATATTGAGTGGTCATCCGTTGTTTACCAACCAGATATAGTTGGTGTATCCTGTATCGTGCTTTTTTGGTGCGAACCGCAGGGTTAGATGGGGTCGGTCATGGTTAAAAAAATTACGGAACAGCAAGACAGCAAGAATCCGCAGGCGACGGATGTCGATAGCGACGACACCATCGGCGACGATATCGCCGCCCGGCCCGAAGGCGTCGGCCAGTCAGACGATGACGGCGGCCCGGAAACACCCGATCCGTGGGTGCCGCCGCTTTATCTGCGATACCGACTACCGACCATCGCCGGGTCGCTGGCCAGTGTTCTATGGCTTGCCCTGACATTGAACTTCATAAACGATCGTATTCCCCTGGCCGACCTGGGTGAGCTTCTGCCCCATGAACTGGGCGGCATGGCCGCCGGTGTAATGACGCCGCTGGCCCTGCTGTGGATGGTCATCGCCTTTTTCGAACGTGGCCGCGCCCTGCGCCACGATACCGAAGCCCTGCGATGGCAGTTGAATCGCCTGACCTATCCTTCCGAAAGGTCGGAACGCCGGGTGCGGGAAATTACCGAACTGATGCGCCGTCAGGCCCGGGACCTGTCGCGGGCGTCCGACGATGCGGCGAGCCGGGCGGAAAAAGTCATCGAACAGGTCCGTCAGCGCACGCTGACCCTCTCGAAAGTATCGGAAGACGCCGATTTGCGGGCCCAGGCTATCGCCGACTCGCTCGGTCGTCAGGCCGAAGACCTGCATGCGGTTTCCGAAAAAGCCGCCGACCGGGCCAGCGCCACCGGCGACGCGCTCTACCAAAACGCCCATCAGCTGGTAGCGTCGTCCGACCGGGCCTCGGCGCGGGCCGAAGACATGGGCGAAACCCTGCGCCGACGTAAGGAGGAACTGGTTAGCACATCGGAAGAAGTCTCGGCCATGACGCGGGCGGCGGCGGAAGCGTTTCAGGAAAGGGTCGAGGAATTGCGCGAGCTTTCCCGCGAGACCCTGGGCAATGCCGACCGGGTCGGGGAAACCCTCGATCAACGCCTCGGCGATTTGCTGAAGGCGTCGGAAGACGCCGCGATCAGGGTTCAGGGCGGCGCCGAATTGCTGGACGGCTACGCCAGGGATTTGACCCGGCGTTCCGACCGGGTGACGGAACAGACGTTACAAGTCGAAAATTCACTCAAACGTCAGGCCGGCGAATTGACCGATACCGGCGAGTTGGTCTCGGCGACGACGGCGGAAATTGAAAAACATTTAAGTGGCCAGACCCGGCTGCTGACCCAGACGTCGGACAAGGTGTCACAGGATGTCCGCGCCATCGGCGAGGCGCTAGGCGAACAGGCCCGCGATCTGGTCAATACATCTGAACGTGTTTCGTTGCATATAAAGTCCAGCGGTGATTCATTCCGTGTCCAGGCCGAAGACCTAAACGATATCGCGGATCGCACGGCGGGTAAGACCAACGCCATCGGCGAAACCCTGCGCCAGACCTCGCACGACCTGTCGCTGCTATCGACCAAGGTCATGGAACAGGTCGAGCGGGTCGGTGAAAGTATTCTGATGCGCAAACAGGAACTGGCCGAAGTCGCCGATAATACGGTGGTCAAGGTCGGTGTCGCAGGAGAGGCGATCGCCAATAAATCCGAACAATTGTCGAAAATGTCAAATCATGCCGTGCTCAGGGTAAACACCGTGCGTGAGGCCCTGCGCCTCTCGACGCTCAATCTTGCCACCGCCTCGGACGAGGCGAGCAGTGATATAAACACCGTAATGGAAATTCTAAGCCGCACGACCGACAACCTGGGAGCCATCAGCAATAAAGCGCAAGGCGATATAGGGGCGGCGACGCTGGCCCTGGAACAAGGCCAGTCGCAGGCCGAAACCGCGGTGCAGCGAAACAGTGATGTTGTCGACGCCATGGCGCTCAGGATCGAAAATATCGGCGATACTTCAGAAAAAGCGACCGAGAAATTGTCTGCGCTGGCCACGGCCATCGAGGAGCGTCAAAGGAATATCGCCCAGGCGACCTTGCAGTCGGCGGAAAAAATTGTCGAGGCTTCTGACCTGGCCCGCAACAGAATCAATTCAGTGGCCGGTGTGGCGGAAGGAAAAATCACCGCGTCTTCGAAACTTCTAAGCGATGAGGCCGATAAACTGGATCACGCGGGGCTCAGGGCGGCAAAACTGATTGCCAATATCGGGGTAACGCTTCGGGAAAATTCAAACGATCTGGGAGATATTTCGGATAAATCGACGCAGCAATTACGCGGCGTCGCCGGGGAAATTCGTCGTAGCCTGATGGCCATGACCTCTGCCTCGGACAAAGCCGCGGAGCGTATGCTGGCGGCCGGTGAGATATTGCAGAAAAATACCGATGGCATCGAGATCGCCTCGGACGGCGCCCTCAATGAAGTCGGCAAGGTCGGGGCGGTATTGCAGGAACGCTCGCGCGACATCGCCACGGCTTCGGAGCGCGCCGCCCGCCTGATCGCACTGGTTTCCGGCGCCATGAGCCAGCAGGCAGACGAAATGATCAAGGTCACCGAAGGGGTGACCGAGCGCATCAACTCAAGCGGCGATGTGTTTGGACAACGAACCGGCGAGCTTGGCAAGGTGGGCGACGAAGCGGCGATTCGACTGAGCGAGGCCGGCGAAATTGTCCTGGACCGAACGATATCTCTCGGCGCCATATCAGACCAGGCCGTCGATTCCATCAAGGCGGTCACCGGCGCGTTGATCGAAAGCGAGGAGGCGCTTGGTCTATCATCGCAATCGGCATCGGAAAATCTGCAGAAAATCGGCCGATGGCTGGCCGAGAACGTCAGCGATGCGACCGAGGCGACCGATAGGGCGTCGGCCCGGCTTGAGGGCATGGTTGGCGTCTTGCGGACACAGACAGGTGAACTGGGCGGCTCGCTGGACCGGGCCTCGGAACGCCTGGACGAGGTCGGCGCCCAGTTGCGCCAGCGAACCCAGGATCTGAATGATTCCTATACGGAGTCGTCGGAATATATCCGTTCGTTTGGCAGCGAACTGCAAAAACAGGCGGTCGGGTTATCCAGTGTGTCCGGTGAAGCCGGTAAGCAAATGAGCAAGGTCGGCGAGCAATTGCACGAGCGATCATATGAAGTGACCATGAGCGTCGAACGCACGGCAAAACTCATGACGCTGGTTTCCAACGCGCTCGCCAGCCATTCCGGAAATCTTTCGGCCAGTGCCGAAAAAGCAAAAGGTGATATGGAATCCGTATCCGGCAGCTTCCTGGAAACCACCAGGGAAGTAGACGAAACGACCCGACGATTGCATCAGGATATAAGCGGAACCGGCCAGTCGCTGGAAATTAATTCGCAGCACCTTGCCAAAGTTAGCAAGCAGGCGGCGGAAGATATCGAAACTGCCGCCGACGTTTTGGGGCGGCACGCCGAGCAGTTGAACGAACTAAGCGATCAATCCGTCGTCAAACTGTCCAAACTGGGTGAAGCCGTCGCGCGGCGGACGGACGAAGCTTCCAAGGCATCGGACCTGAGTGCCGCCAAGTTACAGAAAATTGGCGATCAGGTGCGCCGTTACGCCGCCGAAGCCGCGAGCCGCACCGAACAGGTGTCTGTGACCATGGATAACGCCTACGATGCCTTGCGTGGCCAGTTGCAAGAACTTTCCGGCGCCTATGATAACGCAGAATCCGGCATCAATTCCCTGTCGAAAAAGCTCGATCACAGCGCCGGCCAGGTCGATGCCGTGACCGCCAGGGCGCTCGGCCAGATCAACGGCTGGGATGAAATCGTTCGCGAAAGCGCAAAAATTCTCGATCAGACATCTGACCGAATGACCAAACAGACCGAGGCGGCGAGCGATACCCTGGGGCGTCGGACAATTGAACTGAAGGGCACAATTAACGAGGCGGAAGGCCTGATCAAGGCGTTGAAGGAACACGCCAGGGAAGAAGGCGTCGATGACTTCCTGCGTCGCGCCACGTTCATTTCCGAACGCCTGCAATCCCTCGCCGTCGATATGAGCCGTATGATGGAAACCACCATCAGCGAGGATGACTGGAAGCGCTTCAACAAAGGCGAGAAGGGCATTTTTGTCCGCAAGATGCTGGGCTTCCGGGAAAAGGCGCGGCTGGGCGATATCAAGGCGAAATATCAGGACGACACGCAATTCCGCGATTACGTGGCCCGCTATATGAACGAGTTCAAGAAGTTCCTCGGCGAGGCCCGCAAGCGGGATCACCAGGGCCTGCTCAGCACCATCTTCCTATCATCGGACATGGGTAAGCTGTACATGATCCTGACCCAGGCTCTAGGCCGCGAACTGTTGCCAGAGGATAAGACGGATTAGTCGGAAAGACCCTAGCCAGAAGAAAGTGCATCCTTGACCAGGTCGATGATCATGGCGGCGAGGGCGGGTTCGTGACCGACCGCCCGGCAGTACCATATGGTACGACCCTGAACCCTGAAAGGGCCGGCCACAGGATCGCCGGCGCCCGGAGTCGCCAGGGCCGGGTGCTGCGGGTCGAGGCCGACCATGGCCGGAACATCTTCGGCGCCATGTCGGCCGCCGCCGATCATGAACGGCAGGATGATCAGGTTTTCCGTATCGGTTTGCGCGGGCCAGTCCGAAATCAAGGGAAGCTCTTCGATAAACGCGGCGGTTACGGCGACGCCGTCGCACTTATCACCGATCGCCTTGGCCAGGGCCTTGGCCTGACGGGCGTTTTGCGGATTTTCCCGGTTGCCATGGGCGGCCAGCAGGGCCGAGACGTTGCCCGGGATCAGGCCGTTTTTATCGACGACTGACCGGACAAGGTTAGCCAACAGTCCGGGGATGCCCGCATGACAGCCAATCGGTTCGCATAAATGAATGTGCGCGCCGCCGCCGAATTGCGCCAGGGCGCCGGGAATCAGTTCATCGGTGATATAGCCGTGACCGGTCAGCATCGGCACCACGAACAAATCACCGGTGGCGATGCCACCAAGGACATCGCCCAGCAACGGGGCCTGTTTCAGGTAGCCTTCGATAACGGCGGCGAAGGCCCCGGTCGCCCTCAGGGTTTCGCAGTGACCATGGACAGGGTTGTCGCCGCCGGGTCGGGATGATCCGTGCCCGGCGAGCAGCAGCGTCGCGCCTTTGAGGATATCAGCCGAGTGCTTCGACATCGCAGTCGAGCGCCGGGATATGCCAGCTCAGGTCCTCGGCCAGATCGACGACGCGGCCGATGATCAGCAGGCTCGGCGCTTTCAGATCGGCTTTTGCGACGCAGGCGGGTAAGTCGGCGAGTGTGGTCAGGATGGTGCGCTGATCCGCCGTGGTTCCCCGTTCGATGGCGCCCGCCGGGGTGTCGGCGGGCAATCCGGCATTGATCAGCTCGTCACTGATTTTCTGGATGTTGATCAGGCCCATATAAATGACCAGCGTGGTCTCCGGGTCGGCCAGGCTTTTCCAGTTCAAATCCAGATGGACGCCATCCCGGCAGTGCCCGGTGACGAACCGCACCCCGGTCGCCATGCCGCGATGGGTCAACGGGATTCCGGCATAGGCGCCACAGCCCGCCGATGCGGTAATGCCGGGGACAATTTCAAAAGCCACGTTGTGTTTGGCCAGGTACAGGGCTTCTTCGCTGCCGCGCCCAAAAATGAAGGGGTCGCCGCCTTTAAGTCGCACCGCCCGGCGTCCGCTTTTGGCCAGGCTGACCAGTAAATCATTGATTTCGTCCTGCGGCATGAAATGATCCCGCGCCGCCTTGCCGGCGAAAATACGGGTCGCTCCCGGCGGCACCAGATCAAGAATGCCATCCGATACCAGGCGGTCATAGACCACCACGTCGGCCTCTTTAAGCAGTCGCATGGCCTTGACGGTCAACAGGTCCGGGTCGCCAGGGCCGGCGCCGACGATATAAACGGGGGTCGTTTTTTCCAACAAATTGCTCCTGACGATTAATCCAGATCCGGGTTTTTGTGCCGGCGCACGAACCGCACGAACCGCCCGGCCCAGGGATTGGCCTGAACGTCCCGCAAATGGGCGTAACAGGCAAGAAGATTGTGTATGACCAGTCCATCATGCTGGCCGTCAATTCCGTGGCCACGCAATACCCGGTAGGCGTATGTCGGCGCGCCGTCGAAATTTTCAAGGCTCGAATAATGAAATTCATGGGCCGGGATGTCGTCGCTATCGGCCACACCCTCGGTTCCCCAGGGCCCGTCGCCGGTTTCCTGCAGGCGGACGTAACCCCGACCCTGGGGCACGTCGTGCATGACGATGTCGCCCTGGATTACGCCGACCATCTTCCGGGTTTCGCCGCGCCAGGTCAGGCTTCGGGCCAGATACATCAGGCCGCCGCATTCGGCATAGGTCGGCAGGCCGCCTTCGATGGCCTGTTTGACTGCCGTGCGCATGGCGGTATTGGCCGCCAGCCCGTCCATTCGGGTTTCCGGAAAACCACCGCCGATGAACAATCCATCGACTTTGGGAAGTTCGGAATCAACGGTCAAATCGATGCTAACCAGTTCCGCCCCGGCGGCTTCCAGGGCGGCCAGGTCATCGGGATAATAAAAACCAAAGGCGCTATCCCGGGCGATGCCGATTTTGACGTCTGATTTCCTTGCCGCGGCAACAGGCGGTGATGCGACTTCCGCCAGGCTCGCCGTTTTGGCGATGGCGGCGATGGCGTCCAGATCGACCTGGGCGGCGATCAGGTCGCGGATGGCGTCGATCTTGGCGTCGGCTTCGGGCGCTTCGTTGCTGGGCATCAGTCCCAGGTGGCGTTCCTTGATCTCGAGCCTGGCGTCGCGATGCACGGCGCCGAGCATTTTCAGGTCCGTATAGTGTTCGATGATGGCGCGCAATTTTCCTTCGTGCCGGGTCCCGCCGACCTTGTTGAGGATGACGCCGGTGATATTCAGGCCGGGATCGAAGGCCTGGTAACCAAGGATCAGCGGCGCGATGCCACGGGTCATGCCACGGGCATCGATGACCAGCACGACGGGCGCTTTCAGCAGGGTCGCCAGGGCGGCGTTGGAATTGCCGCCGTCCAGGTCAAGCCCGTCATACAGGCCCTTGTTGCCTTCGATCAGGGAAATATCGGCTGGGCCGTCGTGACGCGCAAATGTGGTGAGAATCTCGTTCTCACACATCGTGTAATAATCCAGGTTGAAGCAGGGTCGGTCGGTGGCGCGGCTCAGCCACATGGGGTCGATATAGTCCGGCCCTTTCTTGAAGGTCTGCACCCGCAGTCCGCGGCGCGACAACGCCGCCGCCAAGCCGATGGTGACCGTGGTTTTTCCCGATGACTTGTGGGCCGCCGATATCAGCAGGTGCGCCATGCCCGTCAGCCCTCGAATTTTTCTCTGTCGCGGTCCCGCCACATCTTTTGCGCCTGATGGACCGCCTGATCGGGGTTTTCCGCCCGCTGCATCAGGCGCAAGACGATGGCCATGGTGCCGGTCACGGCGGCGACCCCGTAGGCATGGTCTTCGCTGCCGCCCCAGACCGATTTTAGGCGTGACAGGTCCATGTCTTCATCGACCTTGACGCTTTCCTCCGGCAGCAGGGCCGGCCATTCTTCTTCGCTTAGCGCGCCATCATGCAGGTACTGCACCTGAACGGGTTTTTGCGGTCGCCGTTCGGCTTCGCCGCCTTCGCCCTTGAAAACGGCCATATGAGGCTGGCCGAGCAGATGGGCGGTATCGCGGTGGACATCCCGGTAATTGGGATGGAACACGGTCTGCAGTTCGTACGGCGCGGCGAACGGGTTGATCATGCGGCCAAAGGTGTTGACCGGCGTGCGCAGCCCCAACACCGGCTTCAAATCGATGATGTCCTGCAGGGCCGGCGACAGCACGGCGAGCGGCACATAGGCGAAGTTGCTGGTCTTTATGTGGTCGGCGGCCTCGGCCAAAGATCCGGCGATTGCAACATTCAAGAATTCCAGGGCGACCCGCGAATAGATCCGGTCCGGCGTGTGGCCTTCGGTGCCCTGCATGAAAATACGCACGCCATTATCGGCCAGCAGCAGCGCCGCCAGCAGATACCAGGGAAGCTGGCGTTTCTTGCCCGAATAGGAAGACCAGTCGAGATCGACCGGGGGCAGGGGGGCGGGTAAGTCGAGGGTGTCGCGCACGGCGCGCACGAAACCTTCGCCTTCTTCCGGGACTTCCGTGCGCATGCGCAGGATGCACAGGAAGGCGCCCAGTTGCAGGGGCTCGATTTCGCCCTTCAGGATAAGGCCGGCGGCGGCATACATTTCCGCCGCGCTCAACGGGCGGGACAAGTTCGGGCCCTTGCCGATGATGCGGACATACTGAGCAAACGGGTGTTCTACGGTCATTTTCTAGCTCGAAACAGTTTGGCGTTCGGCGCCACGTTGGCGCAGGTTCATTTCCTTGATCAGCGGCGCGCCTTCGCGTCCATTGCCGATGATGGCGTGGCCCGGCGGTACCGCCTGCCAATCGTGTTTGCCTTCATCCAGGGGTTCGGAGACGATGAGCAGGCAGTCGTTTTCCTTGCAGTGATACAGGGTCGGCGCAAATTCGTCGCTGCTGTAGCGGAAGGCGTAAATATCGTCGCCGTCGGCGAAAGCGGCGGTAAAGCGTAGCGGTTCGCTGATCCCGGCTTCTTCCATGATATCGAGGATATCATCGATGGTCGCGCAGACGGCGCCGAAGGGGTCTTCGTTCAGGCCCTTGCCGCAGGCCGCCAGGAACAGGGCTTCGCTGTCGGTGGTGCCAATCCGCTTTTCATACAGGTCGTCGGGGATCAATGCTTCCAGGCGCCGCCGCACCAGGGCGTAGGAACCGACCTGACCGTTATGCATGAACAGCCAGCGACCCTGAACGAAAGGGTGGCAGTTGGAACGATTGGTCGCCGTGCCGGTCGAGGCGCGGACATGGGAGAAAAACATCGGCGAGCGGATTTGCCCGGCCAGAGAACGCAGGTTTTCATCGTTCCAGGCGGGCAGGATATCCCGGTAGTGGCCGGGCTCGGCGCGGTGGGCGTACCAGCCGAACCCGAACCCGTCGCCGTTGGTTTCGGCTTTCGATTCCCGGGCGTGCAGGCTTTGCGTCACCAGTGAATTTTCCGGCTCGGCGATCAGCGATTCCAGATAAATAGGCTCTCCGCTATAGGCGATCCATCGGCACATAGGGTGTCTCCGCAACAGGTTGGTTCAACGAACACGCGGCTCATGTTATGCCGGTTCGGAGGCCTCGTCGCCACCGGATTCTGCGAACGCGGCGATTTCGGGAGGCGGCGCAACGTAGTCGGGATCGATATCGGCGTCGGCCAAGGATTCCGCCAGGAACGGCAGCACCTTGAGCGCCACGGCGACGATCAGCAGGGCCACGGCGATGCCGCCCAGGCCGAGGACGATTTCCGGCAGGCTGGGGGTGTAGGCGTTGATCTGGCCATCGAAGAACGAACTGCTGACCTCATAGCCCGGGAAAATAACCATCGGGAAGGCCTGGCCGCCGATGATGATGAGGTAAATCTGAATCAGGCCACCGAGGATAATCATCGCCGCGGCGAGCCCGGTCATGGTGCGGTCCCTGGCCGTCAGCGGATGGTACAGCAGGGCCAGGGGCGCGATGCCGCCGATCAGGATCTGACCGACCCAGAACAGGGCGGTATAGATGCCGCCGTCGCGCAGGATGAAGGCCTCGACACCATGGTGTTCGGTGGCGTACAGGTTGGTCAGGTGCTGCACGGTGACGAAGTACAGCACGCCGGCGACGAAAACGCCGAGCAGGTTGCGCAATTTCGCGATTACCGCATCGCCGAGTGGCCGACCGGTGCCGTTGCTTATGGCCATCAGCAGCAGAATGAAAATGGCCAGGCCGAAGGAGAACGACATGATGATGAACATCGGCGCCATGATCGCCGCGTCATAGGCCTGGCGGGAAACCAGGAATCCGAAAATCGACCCGGTGCCGGTGGTCAACGCCAGGCGCCAGATAAAGGCGGCGGTGCCGGCGATGCGGGTGAAACGATTCATCCGCCGTTCCATCATCATCCACAGGTAAATGCCGACGACGACGAAGAAACCGGTGTACAGGTAGATATTCCAGGCGAAGATGGATTTGAAATTATACCTGGTCATGGCCACGATCAACCGGTCGGGACGGCCCAGATCAAGCACCAGAACCAGCAAACCCCCGGCCAGCAGGGCTAGCGCCAACAGGGCCGACAGGCGGGCCAGCGGCTTGTACATGGGGCGTCCGAAGACCGAGGAAATAGACGCCACGTTAAGCGCGCCCGACGCCGCGACGATCAGGAACACGGCGAACACATGGGGCATGCCCCAGACGATCTGATTGGTCATGCCGGTAACGTAGTGGCCGTTGTGTTCCATGTACCAGGTGGCGCCAAGAGCGGCGGTGGCAAACGCGGCGAGCCATCCAAGCAGGGCATAGTAGCCGGTGGAATTTCCGTCGATCTGGGTGAAGTCGATATGTTTCATGCTCGGCATTTCCTCACAGGCCCTGATAGTAAACGCCGGGGACGAGTCCCAAGTCGGCGCGCAGGCGGGTCGTGACGCGTTTCGATAATTCCCTGGCGATGGCGCTTTCCGGGTCGTTCAAATCGCCAAACATCATGGCCCTGCGACCGGCTTTTTCGGTGCAGGCCTCGACACAGGCGGGGATGTCGCCCTCGTCAACGCGATGAACGCACAGCGTGCATGATTCCACCACTCCCTTGCCGCGCGGCATGTGCGGTTTCTGGCCGGTGGTGTCTTCATGGACAAACGACCGGGCCTTGTAGGGACACGCCATCATGCAGTAGCGGCAGCCGATACAGGTGTGCTTGTCGACCAGGACGATGCCGTCGGCCCGCTTCATCGACGCGCCGGTCGGGCAAACATCGACGCACGGCGGATTTTCACAGTGCTGACACATGACGGGCAGGGAATGGGTGGCGCCGGTCTTGTTGTCCTTGAGATTGACTTTCCGGATCCACTGCGGATCGGTCTCGGGACGGCCATGGCCGTCCCAGCCCTGTTCGGTGCGGCAGGCGACGACGCATTCATCGCACCCGGCATCGCACTTGTTTGAATCGATCAGCAATCCCCAGCGGTTTTTACCGCTCGCCGGACCACTCACAGCCCGCGCCGGGGCGGTCGAAATAAGGGTTACGCCGGCGGCGATGGCAACGCCGGCCAGGGCTCCGGCGCCGGTTAGCAGGGCGCGCCGGGACGGGTTGAATTCAGATGACCCGCTCATTGGGCGGTTTCCTTTTGCAGCGGCAGGGTCGGGTTGTGGCAGGCGAAGCAATCCAGTTTGACGGCGGCGTAGTCATGGCACTGGGTGCAGAAGGGCTCCACGGTGCGGACTTTTCCACCCTCGATTTCGGGATCGGCGGTGGCATGGCATTCGGTGCACTGTTGCAAGGAGTACTTGTTGCCGCGAATGCCTTGACGCAGGGTTTCGTCCCGCTGATGGGTCAGGAAGTTCATATGGTCCCGCCGCATGACGTCGGCGGGCTCGACGCACTGCTCACCCTTGACCGCCTTGGCCAAGGTCGGCAGGGGCACATTGCCGCCGTCCTGGGCGCTGGCCATACCCGGCCCGGCAAAAAGCGCCACCGTGACCGCAAACAAGAGAATTAATTGACTGACCTGCTTGTTCAAAACGTCGGTTTCCTCATCTGAATTATTCACCCAGGCCCATCTGGATATAACCGGTCGGGCAGACATCCATGCAGATGTGGCAGCCGATACATTTAACGTAATCGGTGTCCACATACCGGCCAATCGTGACATGGTCTTTCTTGACCCGGAAGATCGCGTCCTGCGGGCAATAGATGACGCAACTGTCGCATTCGAAGCACATGCCGCAGCTCATGCAGCGTTCGGCCTCGTCGATGGCCTGCTGTTCAACGAAGCCGGCGAAGCGTTCCTCGAAATTACCCAAAATGGCATCGCCGACGACGCTTCGATCCTGGCGCCTGTTCATCGGTTGATATTCGAAATGACCCAAAAACAATTTGTCATGGGTGATGATTTCGGTAAACGCCCGGTCTTCGTAATTGTGCACGGCGAAGGCGGCGCTGTCGGTGCCGGTCGTCGGCGTATGATCGTAGGCCGCCGGATCAAGTTTGTGTTCGCGTAGTTCATTGAGCAAATTGAAGTGATGGGTATCGACCTTGGGTCGGGCGGCGATTTCTACATCGGCCAGGTATTGGTCGATACCATCGACGGCGATGGAGGCATGGCCAATGGCGGTGGTCAGCAAATGCGGCTTGATGGCGTCTCCGCCGACGAAATGTCCGGGTTTGCCTTTGACCTGATAAACCGTGTCGGCGTCGATCTGTCCCCAGCCGTTATCGAAATCATCGAAACCGGAAAAGTCCGACGTCTGGCCGGTGGCGGCGACGATAAGCGAACATTCAATGTCGAATTCCTCGCCCTCGCGGGGGGTCATTTCGCCGTCTACCCAGTCGACCGGCTGCACGCGCAGCGCTTTCGCCCGCCCGTCATCGCCAAGAATGACTTCCAGCGGGACCAGGCTTTCATGAATTTCCGCACCTTCGGCGATCACCGCGTCCAGTTCGTGCCGGGTCGCCGGCGCCTTGCTGATGGGACGGCGATAGACGACCCAGACATCACCACCCTGACGGGACGCCACCGAGGTGACATCGTGAACCGTGTAGCCAAGGATGGCTTGTTCCGGATGATCTTTTTCAGACGTATGTTCGATGTGGCCGATGCGCCGGGCCACGGCGGCGACATCCATGGCCGTGTCGCCGGCGCCGATAACCAGTATCCGACCGCTCAAATGCTGCAGCCGGCCTTCGTTGAAGGCCATCAGAAACGAAATGCCGTCGACACAGTTGGGTGCTTCGGCGCCGGGCACCGGCAAGGGTTTGCCCGATGTCGCGCCAATGCCCCAGAAAATGGCATCGTAATCGGCTTCCAGTCGGGCCACGGTAACGTCGGTGCCGACGCGGGTTTCAAGGCGCACCTCGACGCCCATGTCGATAATTCGTTTGATTTCGCCATCCAGCACGTCGCGGGGCGTGCGGTAGCCGGGAATGCCGAAACACATCATCCCGCCCAGTTCGGTGTAGGATTCAAAAATGGTGCAGGCGTGACCCTTGAGGCGCAGGAAATAGGCCGCCGCCAGACCGGCCGGGCCGCCGCCGACGATGGCCACCTTCTTGCCGGTTTCCTTACCGGGTTTCGCCAGCTTGAGGCCCTGTTCCAGGGCCCAGTCGCCGACGTACTGTTCGACGGCGTTGATGCCGACCTGTTCTTCGACCTCGTTGCGGTTGCAGCCGTCCTGACACGGCGCCGGGCAAACCCGGCCCATGACGGACGGGAAGGGGTTGGAGAGAACCATGCGGCGAAACGCATATTGCTGCCACGGCTCGTCGCCCTGGGGTTTGTCGATGCCGCGGGTGATGGTCAGCCAGCCGCGAACATCGTGACCCGAGGGGCATGAGCCCTGGCACGGCGGAGTCTTGTGAACATAGGTCGGACACTTGTAGGACTCGCCAGACTGGATAAAATCCGCGTCCCACGCGACGTGTTCGGTATCGCCATCCTCGTAGCGTCTGAAAGTCAGCACTTTATCTACTTTCGCCATATTCCCGTTTCCCCCCTCTGTTATAAAATCCTTGGCATCAAATCAATTATTCCCCCAGGCCCATCTGGATGTAGCCGGTCGGGCAGACATCCATGCAGATGTGGCAACCGATGCACTTGCCGTAATCGGTATCGACGTAGCGGCCAACGGCGACCTGATCCTTCTTGACCTTGAACACCGCGTCTTGTGGGCAATAGATAACGCAGTTGTCGCATTCGAAACACATACCGCAACTCATGCAGCGGCCACCTTCGGCCTGGGCTTGCTCTTCGCTGAGGGCGTTGATGCGCTCCTTGAAATTGCCCAGAACGTCTTCGGCCTTGATCTGGATTTCCTCACGGTTGTTGCGATCCTCGAAACCGAAGTGGCCCAGGAACAACTGGTCGTGCGGAATGATCTGCTTGTCCGACCGGTCTTCGTAGTTATGGATGGCGAATTTTTCATCCGCCGTGCCGCGCACGGGCTGGTGGGAATATTCGTCCGGGTCAAGATGCCGCTGATGCAGTTCCGAGAGCAAATTGAAGTGATGCACGTCAACTGTCGGGCGACGTTCGGCCAATTCTTCACCGGCCAGAAAATGGTCGATGCCTTCGACGGCGATGGAGGCATGGCCGATGGCGGTGGTCAGCAAATGCGGGCGGATGATGTCGCCGCCGGCGAAATGGTTTTCGCTGCCGACGACCCTGTAGTTCTTGTCGGTATCGACGAAGCCCCTGCCGTTATCGAGGGAATCCAGGCCTTCCAGGTTTCCGCTTTGGCCAATCGCCGAGACGATCAGGTCACATTCGATTTCAAATTCGGTGCCTTCACGGGCGACCGGCTTCATGCCGTCCATATCGCATTCGCACATTTTCATGGCGCGGGCCCGGCCATCGGCGTCAAGCAGGACTTCCAGCGGCATGATGCCGCCGCGTAAATCGACACCTTCGGACACGGCGTCTTCCCGTTCCCGTTCCGCCGCCGTCATTTCCTCGATGGGAAACAGCGACGTCAGGGTTACGTTGGCGCCTTCACGCACGGCGGTGGCGGCGACGTCGTGGGCGGTATGGCCCAGAATCACCATTTCCGGGCGGTCGGCATCGTTGACCGTGGAAATGCGGCCCAGGCGACGGGCCACCGAGGCGACGTCGATGGACGTATCGCCGCCGCCGACGACGATGATTCGACCCGCAACGTGTTGCAGTCTGCCCTGGTTGTAGGCGTCCAGGAAGGCGACTCCGGTGATGCAGTTGGGCGCGTCGGCGCCCTCGACGGGCAGCGGGCGACCGGTCTGGGCGCCGATGGCCCAAAACACCGCATCGAAATCACGGTCGATGTCGGCCATGGGAATATCGGTGCCGACCCGGGTTCCCAGCCTGACCTCGACGCCCATATCGATGATGCGATTGATTTCGCCATCGAGCATGTCGCGCGGCGTGCGGTATCCGGGGATGCCGAAGCGCATCATGCCGCCCAGTTCCGGGTGTTCGTCGAAAACGGTGACGCCATGGCCTTTCTTGCGCAACTGATAGGCCGCCGCGAGCCCGGCCGGGCCGCCGCCGATAACGGCGACGTTCTTGCCGCTTTCGGTTTCCGGCCTGGCATAGCCGATCTTGTTTTCTATGGCCCAGTCGCCGACATAGTGTTCGACCGCATTAATGCCGACAAATTCATCGACCTCGTTACGGTTGCAGCCGCTTTCGCACGGCGCCGGGCAAACCCGGCCCATGACGGAAGGGAACGGATTGGCCTCGCTCATGCGCTCAAAGGCGTACTGCTGCCACGGGGTTTCGGCGTCGGCGGGTTTGTCCATGCCGCGCGCGATGGCCAGCCAGCCGCGAATTTCGTGTCCCGACGGGCAACTGCCCTGGCACGGCGGTGTGCGATGAACGTAGGTCGGGCACTTGTGGGAATGGTCGGCCGAGAAAATCTTGTCCGTCCAGTCATCCCACTGGGTCTCGCCTTCTTTATAGCGGCGATACGTCAGATTTTTCTTTGTGGTGACGGTCATAATCTAATCCTTCTTACATTCACTAATTTTCTCCCGGCCCGGTCCAGGGCCGGTTATTCCTCGGTGCCCAACAGGATGGCGTCGCTGACCAACTGGTGGACGCTGACGATCATGTCCATGGGGAAGCCGTAATAGGGCATGACTTTGGCGAACTGGCTTTTGCAAATGGCGCAAATTGCGGCCATATGGGTGACGCCGTGGTTATCGACGACGGCCTGCAAGGCTTCCATGCGGGGCAACGCGCCCTTGACGCGAATTTCCATCAGGTCGTCGGTCAACAAGCCGCCGCCGCCGCCGCAACAGAACGTCTTTTCACAGGTCGTCGAGGAGTCCATCTCGTAAAATTTATTGACGCTGGCCTTGATCACTTCGCGCGGAATGATGAACTGGCCGCCTTCGACGTCGCCCATGCGCGAGCCGCGCGCGACGTTGCATGAATCGTGGAAGGTCAGGACTTTGTCGTCATTGGCCGAGGCATCGAGCTTGATCCCGCCGCTCTTGATCAGGTCGTGGGTGACTTCAAGAATGTGCTGCGGTCTCGGGTAGCGGGGGTCGAGGAAATCCCACGGTCCGGCCAGGGAATTCAGGAAGCTGTAGGCGACCCGCCAGGCATGACCGCACTCACCGAAAATGACCCGCTTGACGCCCAGGTCCAGCGCCGCCTGCCGGATCCGCTGGGCGACCTTGTGCATCTGTTCATACGATCCGATGAACATGGCAAAATTGGCGGCTTCGGAAGCGTACGAGCTGACCGTCCACTTGATGCCGGCCTGATGGAAAACCTTGGCGTAGCCAATCAACCCGTCGACATGGGGTTCGGCGAAAAAATCGGCCGACGGGGTCACCAGCAATACATCGGCGCCCATCTCATCGACCGGGAAGCGCACGGCGACGCCGGTTTCTTCTTCGACGTCTTCCTCCAGGCCCTCCATGGTGTTGATCAGCGCCGGCTTTGGCAGGCCCAGGTTATTGCCGATCTTGTGAACCTTGGCGATGATTTCGTTGGAATATTTCTGGCCCAGGCCGATGTGGTCCATGATGTCGCGGGCGGCCATGGAAATTTCGGCGGTGTCGATGCCATAGGGGCAGAACACCGAACAGCGGCGGCACTGGGAACACTGGTGAAAGTATTTGTACCAGTCGTCGAGCAGGTTTTTATCCAGGTCGCGGGCGCCGACCAGTTTGGGCACAAGTTTGCCGGCCAAGGTGAAATTGCGCCGATAGACCGACCGCAACAGATCCTGACGCGCCACCGGCATGTTCTTGGGATCGCCGGTGCCGATGTAGTAGTGGCACTTGTCGGTACAGGCGCCGCACTTGACGCAGCTGTCCAGATAAACCCTGAGCGCCTTGTTCTTGTCGAGCAGATCGCCCAGTTTTTCGACCGCTTTCTGTTCCCAGTTTTCCACCAGTTCGCCGGGGAAACCCAGATCCGCCTGATGTTCGGGCGAGGCGACAAAGGGTTGCGAATGGGCCATGGCGTTTTCGACCATGACCGGGTTGGCCCGGTCTTCGCGGTATTTGGGGGTTTCAAACGTTGGGGCTTTTGCCACGTCGCTATCCTTCTTGATTATTTAGTCGCGGCGCCGGGAGTGCTGTCACGCCCCGCATCCAGTTCGGCCGCCCAGGGCGCCAGATGGCGCTTGTCGCGCGCATCGTCAACCTGGTTGCGGCTGGGGCTGAAGAACACACCCGGTGCATGCAACAGCTTGCTGAACGGAAAAACGATCAGCAGCAGTATGACCAGTCCCAGATGCAGCAGCAATGCGGGGTCCTGCGGCAGCGGTTGCCAGTCGAACCGAACCAGACCAAGGCAAAAGGCCTTGAGCGCGATGATGTCGGTGCGCGCGACATACTTCATCATCAAGCCGCTGAAGCCGATACCGACGAGCAACGCCAGCATCAGGTGATCGGACGGGGCGGAAATATAACGTACACGGTCGACCAGCACCCGCCTGGCCCACAGTCCGGCCAATCCGGCGACCATGGCGAAACCGGCGTAAATGCCGAACGGCTGCACCAGCACCACCCAAAACCACACGGGTTCGATGAAATAGCGAAAATGACGCATCACCACCAGCAACAGGCCGGCGTGAAACAAGACCGCGAACAGCCAAATCCATTTGTTGGATTTAAACAGGCTTTCGAACCAGATGACTTCCCGGGCAAGGCGGAATACCACGCCCTGACGGGTCAGCGGCGCCGGCATGATTGGAATTTTCAACGGTGCCGGGGTGGTCGCATACTGCCTGATCTTGAAGACGAGACCGACCACAAGAAGCGCCACAGCTGCGTAGAAACCCAATGCGTAAACTGTGCTCAGCAACATCAGTGCTCCTTGGTATTAAGGGGCCGAGGGAGAGAGCCGGGGCGGTGAGGTTGAACCTGACCGCCCGCGAACCTCAATTTCCCGGAGTCAGACGCAACCGGTCGGCTTCGGCAAACCGGCAATTTTACAAGCCTGTTTGGCGGGGCCATAGGGAAACAATTCGTAAAGGTATTTGTTGGAACCCTTTTCCGGGCCGAATTTTTTCTTCACGGCCTTGACCAGGACGCGAACGGCCGGGGCGATCTGATATTCGTTGTAATAATCCCGCAGAAAGTTGACCACATCCCAGTGTTCGTCGGTCATGTCGATTTCTTCATCCTTGGCGATCAGGTCGGCCAGGTCAGTGTTCCAGGCGGCGATGTCGATCAGATAGCCTTCTTCGTCGGATTCAAAACTTTTTCCGTTCAGTTCGTAAGCCATTTCTCTATCTACTCCTTTTCTTGAAATCACATTTATGGGTCAATTCGGGCAAGACCCCTATTATTTTAAGTTTGCTATTTTTAAACCCAGGATTGGACGGTGCCGTGTTCGACGACCAAATCGACGAAGCCGCCGTAATCAATGACCGTAATGCCGTCCAGAATTTTATCTTCGCTTATGCCGCGGGCCTGCAGGTCGGGTCCCATCACGAACATCGGATGGTCTTTCGTTGCGCCGGCCACCTTGTCCGATACCGAGGTGCCGCTGGTGGCGGCATATACGCCGTCTTCGAGCAGCAGGATCGGCGAACCCTTGAGCGAGAGACGCAGGCAGCTATCGAAGCTGTTGCGCTCGAAGGGCGATTTGTTAACCGTATGAATCATCTTCCAATCTTTCCCTAATTCAGCCTGAAATCACGACTTCCTGTTCGGCCATGATCGCGGCCAGTTCACCGCTGGCGATCACTTCGACATCGACGACGAAGTCATCGGCGCTCAGGCCGCGGGCTTCCATTGATTCTTTTTCGACGATGATGCGCCAGACCATATCCATGTCCTCGTCTTCGTCGGCGTCTTCTTTTTCCATGGCGATGATGCCGTAGGTTTTCGAGAAGTTCTTCATGTTGACGGCGGCGGTATCCTGACCCTTCTTGATTTGGTAAACGCCATCATCGATGAAGACGATACAGGCGTGCTGCTCGAACGCGGCAGAGATCAAAACGGCTTCAAGCACTTCAAGCGCATAGATGGTTCCATACGGAGCCTTGCGGTTGACGTACATGAATTTTTTGACGACGCCCTGGGTATCGTATTCGATTTCGCTATCGTTCATATTTTCTGCCTTATCAATTAATCGCCGAAAACGACCAGCCGGTCGGCGGCTATGCCGATTTCGGTCAACTGACCCAGGCCGGAAATACGAAAACCTTCGGCCAGATTGTCTTCGACGACGCCCCGGCGCAAAGCCGCGGCGACGCAAACGACCAGATCGACATTGTGTTCTTTCGCCAAGGCGCCCCACAGCTTGACCAGATTACGGTCATCGGACTGCGGCGCCGACAGCTTGTTGGCGTTGTAGACGCCGTCGTAATAGAAAAACACGCGCATCACCTGATGGCCTTTTTCGATCGCCGCCTTGACGAACAGATAGGCGGAATCCGATGCCTGATGGGTGAACGGTCCTTCGTTGACCTGGATACCAAATTTCATATTTTGAATCCTAGAAGTGAACGTGCGACGACATGTTGAGAGAATTGCGGCCACCGCGCCAGTCTTCGATGTGGTGCTTGGTGAACGGCAGGTTGGTCATTTCAAAGAAACGCGGCCAACCGATGCGGTCGATCCATTCCGACATGCGTTCCCAGTACCGGGCGTCTTCCTTGTAGGCCTTGAGGATCGTTTTCACGACCTCGGCGACTTCCGGCCAGCGCGGCGCGTTGTTGGGAAGCCCGGACACCACCAGTTTGTGGAAGGTCGGTTTGGTCCGCGTGCTGGAATGTTTGCCGCCGACCCAGATCGCCAGTTTCGAATGTTCGGGATCGTTGATTTGCATGGGCGGGCAGGGCGGATAGCAGGCGCCGCAGCAGATACATTTCTTTTCATCGACTTCCAGACTGGCCTTGCCGTTGACCAGGGCCGGACGGATCGCGGCGACCGGGCAGCGGGCGACAACGGCCGGGCGTTCGCATACATTGGCGACCAGGTCGTGGTTGATGATGGGCGGCTTGGTGTGCTGGATGTTGATGGCGATGTCACCCTGGCCGCCACAGTTGATCTGGCAGCACGAGGTGGTGATTTTGACCCGGTTGGGCATTTCTTCGGCCCTGAATTCGTCGTAGAGCTCATCCATCAACGACTTGACGACGCCCGAGGCATCGGTGCCGGGGATGTCGCAATGCAGCCAGCCCTGGGTGTGGGAAATCATCGAGATCGAATTGCCGGTACCGCCGACAGGATAGCCGCTGCCTTCGAGCTTTTCGATCAGCGGGTCGACACGGGACTGGTCGCTGACCATGTATTCGATGTTGGAGCGGGCGGTGAACCGAACGTGGCCATCGGCAAATTCGTCGGCGATATCGCACAGATTACGAATGGTGTGAAGGTCCATCTGGCGCTGGGTGCCGGCCTTGACGGTCCAGATTTCAGCGCCGCCTTTGGCGACGTGATGCAGGACGCCGGGGCGGGGTCTGTCGTGCCAGTCCCAGTTGCCATAGTTTTCGCGCATCAACGGATGCATCAGCGGCATCGGGTCGGGGACGCCACTTTCGATGGGCATCCGTGGTTTTGCCTGTGCCTCGCTCATATCGTCTTCTCCAGCTTCAATAAATACGGTGTCTAACGCAATCGTTTACCTGCGGGTCCGGATCGTTAAATCCGGACCCATCGGGTAAACTTTATTCGGCGGCCGCCGAGTTGGCCTTGCGCTGGTTCCATTTGTCGGCCTGCTCGTCCCAGTCGTCGGACCGGAAATATGAACTGGTCCGTGGGTGAGCGACCATATTGGGATCGACGTCGATGCCGATGCCGTCCAGATAGTTGATCAAGCCAATGCGATCGATCATTTCGCCGGTCCGTTCATGCTCCAGGGCATTGTCGGCAAAGAACTCAACCATCGCTTCGGTCAGTTCCTGCAGCTTCTCGAAATCTTCATCGGATTCGAGTTTCATAAACGGGATAACCATCGATCCCATCAGGTCGCCGATCTTCAACGTCCGTTTGCCGCCGACAAGGATGGAAACACCCTTGTCTTTTCCGGGGCTCAAGGCCTTGGTGCAGACATTGATACAATGCATGCAACGGACACAGCTCTTGTTGTCGATTTCGAGCGTGTCGTCATCGTTCAGCGACAAGGCCCTGGTCGGGCACATATTGACCACCTGGTCGTTGAACCCTTTGCGACCGATTTCGGCGATCTTGTTCTTGATTTCATCCTGATTGACGATGATATCGTCGCGCCATGTGCCGATAACGGCAACGTCAGAGCGGTGCGAGGCATTGACGCAATCGTTGGCGCAGCCACTGAACTTGAACTTCATTTTGTAGGGCAGGCTGGGACGATGCATATCATCGAGCAGGTTGTTAATGACCGTCCTCAAGGCGCGCTGCTCATCATAGTTGGATTGTTCGCACCTGGCGGCGCCAACACAACTCATTGATGTTCTGATCGCCGCGCCGGCGCCGCCCAGGTCGAAGCCGTAGTCGTTGAGCTCGTCGAAGCAGGGCTGGATGTTGGCGGTCGAAATGCCCTGGAACATGATGTCCCCGGACTGGCCATGGAAGGCGATCAGGCCGGAACCATATTTTTCCCAGATATCGCACAGGCCGCGCAGGGTCTTGGTATCGTAATGCATACCGGCGGGAGGCATGACGCGCATGGTGTGAAATTCAGAAGATTCCGGAAACTCGCCGGCGACTTCCGAAAACCGCGGGATGATGCCGCCGCCATAACCACGCACACCGACGGTGCCGCCTTTCCAATAGCCCTTGCGGGTATTGTAGGAATGCTCAAGCTGGCCGAGCAGGGACTTCATCATCGGGGCGTACGGTTTGTCGTCGGTAGCCAGGTGCTTCAGACCGGTTACGAAGCTGGGCCAGGGGCCACTTTCGAGCTGATCGAGCAACGGCGTTTTGGGCATTTGCTTAGCCATGGACATCCTCCACAGAATGTTATGTATCCCGCCACACCACTGGACGATGCCAAAGCATGGGAAACACGATTAAAAAAGGGGAAGTCCCGATCCGATATCCATTTCCCCCCGCAATTTTCATCTGAGCAGTTTTACCAGCGTACCTGTAGACCCCTGGCGGCAGCGTCGCAAAACCGAAAGCTCAACATAGCGGGATGATCCAATTAAACAGGACCATCTGGCATCGGACGATCTTTCCTCCTAAACGTTCTCTCCAATATTAGTCTGCCGGTCTTGTTTTTATTGCGAACCGCCCAACCGGTAACGGAAGCGCTTTAATCTTTTCCAGATGTATATTACTATAATCTAATATGGTGTCGTTAATCTATAGCTTTCTTACATAAATTTTCAATTCCTGATAATTTTCTTTCAGTCCTTGATTTATATAGGTTTTTCGCCATCTTTATCCATATATTTACATGCCGTATCGGGCGCTGGCGAATTTTTTTTTACCACCGTAACTGCGTGACGAGCCCCAAAAAATGACGAATGATGATTCTATGGTGAACGGCGGATCAGGCGATGGCGATAGCTATGCGCGGTGGCGTGACGCCAGGCTCGCGGCCTACCATGGCGGGCCGCGGTTCCCGGTCATCGAACTTGCCGATACGGGACACCCGGGGCACGCGGAGGCGGCCCGGATGATCGAACTTCTGGGCCAGTTCAACATGGTGCTGTACGCCGGCAAGCCCAGGCCACTGGACCAGGCGAGACAGGATTTGCGATCCCTCGGCCGACGCCTGGGGCTCGAACGGCTGGATGCCAATCTGTGCGCCGATGAAGATGCCATCACGCCGCTGGCGGTTTCAAAAGGCAGCCGGCGCCGGCGCTATATCCCCTACACCAATCGACCGATCAGCTGGCATACGGATGGCTATTACAATTTACCGGACCGGCAAATCCGCGGCATGGCGCTGCATTGCGTCAGCCCGGCGGCGGACGGTGGCGACAACCAGCTGATGGATCCCGAAATCGCCTATATCCTGCTGCGCGAGCACAACCCGGATTATATAACCGCCTTGATGCATCCCCGGGCGATGACGATACCGGCCAATGAAGAAGAACCGGGACTGATCCGTCCGCAACAAAGCGGCCCGGTGTTTTCATTCGACCCGCACGGCGCCCTGCACATGCGCTACACGGCGCGCACCCGTAGTATAGAATGGCGCGACGATGAAACGACGATGGCCGCCGTCGGATATCTTGCCGAAATCCTGAAAACGCCGTCGCCTTATGTTGTTGGCCATCGCCTGAGCGCCGGGCAGGGGGTTATCTGTAACAATGTCCTTCACAATCGCAGCGCTTTCGAAGATACAGAGAGCCGCCGACGGCTGGTTCTTCGGGCCCGCTATTACGACCGTACCGCCACAGCCGCATTTAATCAGGAGTCCGCACCGTGACCGCCGAGCAAACCGTTACCGACCTGCAAACCATCGACGCCCCCTGGAACAAGACCGTGACCCTGCAGGAAATCGACTACCACGGCGGCATCAAGATGCTGCGCCTGCGTATCAAGGAAGGCCGGCGGTTCACCGACCTGGAACTGGACAGCGGCACGCTGGGTAAACTTACCGGAGCCCTGCAAAGCTGGCTCGATGGCAACGGAACCTGATGACGATGATTTTCGAGGTCGATACCCGCCATAAAATAATCGCCGGCTGGCTGTTGGTTCTGGTCGCCATGGTTTTGGCCATGGTCCTATTGGGCGGCATCACCCGGTTGACCCATTCCGGCCTGTCCATGGTCGAATGGCGGCCGGTCACGGGCTGGCTGCCGCCGTTGGCCGAGGCCGAATGGATGGCGGTATTTGAAAAATATCAGCAGTCGCCGGAATTCCGCAAAGTCAATGCGCACATGGACCTTGCCGGATTCAAGTCGATCTTCTGGTTGGAATTCCTGCACCGCCTGTGGGGCCGCATCATCGGCGTGGTCTTTTTCGTTCCTTTCGTTTTCTTCATCGGGCGCCGGTGGATCGACCGTTCGCTCGGCCGCAAGCTGGTCTTGATGTTTGTGCTCGGTGGCCTGCAGGGCCTGATGGGATGGTACATGGTCAAAAGCGGCCTGGTCGATCGGCCAGATGTCAGCCAGTACCGGCTGAGTGTCCACTTCGGGCTGGCGCTGGTGATTATCGGCTACATGCAATGGGTCGCGCTGGGGTTGCTGTTTCCGGGTCGCCAGGGACCGTCTCGGGGCTTGCGCCGGTTTGCCGTCGCCATCGCCGGCCTGGCCTTCGTTACCGCCCTGTCGGGCGGGTTTGTCGCCGGGCTTGACGCCGGGTTCGCCTATAACACTTTTCCGCTGATCGATGGCGCGATCATACCGGACGGGCTTTATCCCCTGTCACCGTGGTTTGTCAGCGCGTTTGAGGACATCCTGACCGTTCAGTTCAATCACCGTGTGCTGGCCGAAAGTCTGGTGTTGCTGACGGCCGTTTTCTGGTTGCAGACCCGGTATTGGGTATTGGAATCCCGAACCAGACGGGCGGTTAATATTCTGGCCATAATCGTTATCGCTCAGGCGCTGCTTGGCGTAACGACATTGCTGTTGATCGTGCCGGTGCCGTTGGCTGCCGCCCATCAGGCGGGTGCGGTGTTTGTCTTTATGGCCGCCTTGTGGGTCGCCGGCGAGATGCAGTCAGACACCAGAAGTACCTGATAAAAATACCGAAAAAGTTGACACCGGGCCAATAGGCAATAAGCTGTTTGTCCTGCATTCGAGTTAATGGAGCCGCGATATGATTTTGGATAAGGGAATGTCATGAGCGAAAGCAAATTCCGCCTGGTAACCCGGAGCGATTTTGACGGTCTTGTCTGCGCCGTATTGTTCAAGGAAATGAACATGATCAACGAGATCAAGTTCGTCCACCCAAAGGATATGCAGGACGGAACGATCCTGGTTTCCGAAAACGACATCACCACCAATCTGCCCTACGTCAGGGGCGTGTATCTGGCTTTCGATCATCATATGAGCGAGACCATCCGCCTGGAAGATGATGCCGACAACCATATTATCAATGCCGATGCGCCATCCGCCGCCCGTGTCGTCTATGAACATTATGGCAAAGAAAGCTTCCCCAACGTCACCGATGAAATGATGGATGCCGTCGATAAAAGCGATTCGGCCCAGTTTTCGCTGGAGGAAATCCTGGAGCCGACGGGATGGGTGTTGCTCAACTATATCATGGACGCCCGGACCGGGCTTGGCCGATATCGGGATTTCAAGGTTTCCAATTATCAATTGATGATGCAGTTGATCGATTATTGTCGCGACCACAGCGTCCCGGAAATTCTCGCCCTGCCCGATGTTATGGAGCGGGTCGATCTGTATATGGAACATAAGGATCCGGCGAAGGATCAGATTCGCCGGTGCACCACGGTCACTGGCAACCTGGGTATTCTCGATCTGCGCTACGAGGAAACGATCTACGCAACCAACCGTTTCATGCTCTATGCGCTGTATCCGGATATCAATATTTCCATCCATCAGATTTGGGGCCTGAACCGCCTGAATACAGTCTATGCGGTCGGCAAATCCATCGTCAACCGGACCTCGAAAACCAACATCGGCGAATTGATGCTGAAGTACGGTGGCGGTGGCCACGAAAATGCAGGCACCTGCCAGGTCGATAACGACGAGGCGGAACAGGTGCTGGAGGAACTGGTCAAGGTCATCACCACCGATGGATGATCGCCCCTGCACATGATGAACAGATATCTAAATTGGCTGACCTGGTTTGCCAGGGTGCCGCGGTCTTTACTGGTCGTGCTGGGCATGGCGCTCGGCGCATTTATCGCACCGTCTTTGACCGGGTGTGCAATTGACGGCGTGTCTTCGCCGTTGCGCATGGTCCTGGGCGATCAAGACGATTCGCCCGCCGGCACCAAAGGCGAACTTGAGCGCTTCGTAAATGCCTATGCCTTATACGCCAAACGGTCCGGCGATGGTGACGCCGGCGAATATAACCGCCAGCTTAATCATTTCCGTAACGCATTTGGCCACGTGCAGCAGGACTATGTGCGCGAGGTGTCGGCCAATGTCCTGATCGATGCCGCGCTCAAGGGAATTTCCGACGGCGATGTCAAACCCGAACCGGGTTCCGTGGCGCCCGGCGACCTGATCGAGGCGGCGCTGGATTCCATGACGGCCTCGCTTGATCCCCATTCCAGTTATCTCAACGAACAGGAATTGCGCGAAATGAACGTCGCCAACAGCGGCGAGTTTGGCGGCCTGGGCATCGAGGTGTCCATGCAGGACGGATACGTTCTTGTCGTCGCCCCCATCGACGATACCCCGGCCTTCGAGGCCGGCCTGAAAGCCGGTGACCTAATCACCGGTCTGGACGGTATTTCAATCAAGGGCAAGACGCTGATGGATGCGGTACGGATGATGCGGGGCAGGCCCGGCACGGTTATCCGCCTGACCATCAGCCGCGTCGATCTGGCGCCGTTTGATGTTGATCTGACCCGCGCCGTGATCAAGGTGCGCTCGGTGCGCTGGCATCTGGAAGGCGACATCGGCTATATCCGGGTGACCAATTTTTCGGAAAAGGTCGAACCGGGGATCGTCCTGGCGATGGCTGAAATCAGTCAAAATCTGGGCCAACGCCTGGCCGGTATCGTGCTTGACCTGCGGGGCAATCCGGGTGGTTTGCTGCGCCAGTCCCTGTCGCTGTCGGATGCTTTTCTCGATGACGGGGTCATCGTATCGGTGCGCGGTCGCGATGGTCGCCACGAGCGGGTATTCAGGGCTTCCAAAGGCGATCTTTCCGGTGGCCGCCCGATTGTCGTGCTGATCAACGTCGGTTCGGCATCGGCCTCGGAAATCGTCGCCGGCGCCTTGCAGGACCATGGCCGCGCCATCATCATGGGCCAGCGGTCTTTCGGCAAGGGATCGGTGCAGACGATCATGCCCCTGAAATTCGAAGGCGCCTTGCGCCTGACCACCCAGCTTTATTATTCGCCTTCGGGCCGCGCCATCCAGGCCCGTGGCATCGATCCTGATATCGAAATTATCGCGACCCCGGAAGCGGCCAACGACAATGGCAAAACCGACGATACCGCCGAGACGCCCATACGGCGGCGGGAAGCCGACCTGCCCGGCGCCCTGGCGGCGGTCGGTGTGGCGACGAAGCAGACCCATCCGGCGCTTTCCGAAGAAAATTGCCCCGCCGTCGGTCCGAAAAAAGATCGCGGCCTGGGGTGCGCGCTGGCGCTTTTGAAAGCCGGTTCGGCGGAAAAATTCCTCGCCTCTATTCCCCAACCCCCCAGCATGTAGGTTAAATTGTCAGATCCCCTCGTAAACGTCATCGGCCGGTTGCCCGAAACCGGCGAAACCCTTGAAGTCGCGCCGGGTGTCCTGTGGCTGCGCATGCCACTGCCCTTCGCGCTGGACCATATCAACCTGTGGGTGCTGGAAGACGGCGACGGCTGGACCCTGGTCGATACCGGCATCAATCGCGAACAAACCATGGATGCCTGGGAAATGCTGTTCGCCGGCCCACTTGCCGGTCGACCGGTCAGGCGACTGATCGTCACCCATTTCCACCCCGACCACATGGGCCTGGCCGGTTGGCTCACCGAAAAATTCGGCGTTGAAATGTGGGCGACGGAAACCGAATGGCAAACGGCGAGCACGCTGTATTACGACGAGCACAGTAAAGAGCTCATCGACAAGGCGCGGACTTTCTATCTGGCCGCCGGGTTCGGCCCCGCCCTGATGGCCAAAGTCGAGGCGCTGGGAAATCCATACCCGGCTCGGGTATCGCCGATTCCGAAATCCTATCGCCAGATCGCCGAAGGTGATGTGATCGATATCGGTGGTCGCGGCTGGCGGGTGATGATCGGCACCGGCCATTCGCCGGAACACGCGTGTTTGTATTGTGGCGAGGCCGGGGTGCTGATTTCGGGCGACCAGATATTGCCGAAAATCACCCCCAACGTCAGCGTCTGGCCGCAACGTGCCGTTCAGGACCCGCTCAAGCTGTTTTTGGGGTCCTTGAAAACATTCGCGCCGTTGCCCGAAGATACCTTGACCCTGCCCAGCCATAACTGGCCATTTCTGGGTTTGCGCCAACGCCTGGAAATTATGGCTCACCATCACGATGAACGCCTCGATGATGTGGTGCGCGCCTGCGCCGAACCGCAAAAAGGCGTCGATGTGTTGAAACATCTGTTCAAGCGGGAACTGGATTCACACCAGCTTTTCTTCGCCATCGGCGAAAGCCTGGCGCACCTGCATTACCTGATGGGGCAGGGCCGCATCGCCTGCGACAAGGGTGACGACGGGGTCGATCTGTTCCGCGCGATATAATACCAAGGATCTCTATGAGTCATTATTATCGCTCCTTGGTATAACTAGGCGGCTCGCAGATTACGAATTTCCACATAGTAAATGGGAATCGAGCCGATCACCGACAGGGCGAGCCCGGCCTCGGCTTGCCAGTTGGGCATAAACATAACGGCCCAATCGGGCATATACAGCGACCAGTCGACAAACGCCGCACTGCCCTCGACAAAAAAGCCATAGGCATAGAGCGCCGCGCCGACGATCGAGAGGACCCATCCGAGGATTTTGAGCCGCCCGCGAGCCTTGGCGGGTGCCGGTGTGTCGTTCATTTTATCCGCCTGAACACGAATTCGGCCCTAAGTTAAACAATAAAATCAGCCGATGTAAATCTTTCATGCCCGCGCCAATTGTTCCAGTTTCTGGATTCTTCTTTCCCGGTAAAACGTGTAAATCCCCATCAGGACGACGATGGCGCTGCCAATTATTGTCCACTCATCGGGTATCTCGCCAAACACCAGGAAGCCAAGGACGATGGACCAGATCAGGCTGGTGTAACGGAACGGAGAAATGAAGCTGACCTCGCCGACGCGCATGGTCATGATGCTGAACAGATAGCCGAATATCAAAAACAGCGCCGCCAGACCCAGCAGCCCAAGATGGTTCGCGTTGACCGGCTGCCAGGCCAGGGTCGGCGACAACACGGCCCCCGTCAGGGTGATAAAAAGCGAGGCCACGAAGGCGACGAAAATCGATGGAACATGGGGCGAAAGTTGCCGGGTGGTTAAGTCCCGAAGCACGATAAACGCCACGGCGGCAAGAGCCCACAACGAATAGGCGCTAAAATTTTCCGATCCGGGACGAACGATGATGATAACCCCGACAAACCCAACAATGATCGCCAGATACCGCCGCCAGCCCACCGGTTCTCCCAAAAAAACGGCCGCGCCCAAAGTTACCGCCAGCGGCAGCGCCTGCAAAATGGCCGACGCATTGGCGATGGGCATATTGAACAGGGCGGTCAGGAAACACAGGGTCGCCCCGACTTCGCCGACGATCCGTGACAAAATCAGGCGCCAGTCGGCCCTTGTTATCGTCGGCAACAGGGATTTCCGGTGCCAGGCGATCAGCCCCAGAACAGAGGTTGCGAACAGGCCGCGCAGAAACATCACCTGAAAAAGGTTCAGGTCGGTGGCGACCAACCTGACCGTGGCGTCGTTCAGCACGTAACCGGCCATACTCGCCGTCATCAGCGCCGCCCCGCGAAAATTGTCGGAAGTGTCATTCATGCCCCCTCAATCCGGTATTTGGGCGGCTAAAGCAAGGTGAATTTTGGGCCGTCGTTCGGGTTCCGTGTGCAAAGAATATCGACGCTCTCGAAAAAAACCGGTTACAGTAAAATAGCAATTTTCCCGAACACCAACGGAACTCTCCAAAATGAATGAACAATCACCTTACACACCGCCGAAAGTCTGGAAGTGGGAATCTGAAAACGGAGGCGAATTTGCCAGCACAAACCGTCCCATCGCCGGCGCCACACACATCAAGGAACGACCGGTTGGTAAACACCCGATGCAGGTGTACTCGCTTGGCACGCCTAACGGCGTAAAAGTCACGGTGATGCTCGAAGAATTGCTGGCACTGGGATTCACCGGCGCCGAATACGATGCCTGGCTCATCAACATCGGAGACGGAGACCAGTTCGGCAGTGGTTTCGTCGAAGCAAACCCCAATTCGAAAATTCCGGCGCTGATGGACCACGGCACCAATCCGCCGACCCGGGTTTTTGAATCCGGTGCAATCCTGTTGTACCTGGCGGAAAAATTTGGCGCCTTTTTGCCCAAAGACCCGGGCCTCAGGCCCGAATGTCTGTCATGGCTGTTCTGGCAAATGGGCAGCGCGCCGTTTCTGGGTGGCGGATTTGGTCATTTTTACGTATACGCGCCGACCAGGATCGAATACGCCATTGACCGCTATGCCATGGAAGTCAAACGCCAGCTCGACGTGCTGGACAGGCACCTGGCGAACAATCAATTCTTTTGCGGTGACGAATATACCATCGCCGACATCGCGATCTGGCCCTGGTACGGCGCCCTGGTGCTCGGCAGGGTCTATGATGCCGGCGAATTCCTCGATGTCGCGTCTTACAAAAATGTGGTCAGGTGGGCGCGGCCGATAGACAAGCGCAAGGCCGTACGGCGGGGACGGATGGTCAACCGGATGCGCGGTCCGCTCGAGGAGCAACTCCGCGAACGCCACGACGCCGGCGATTTCGACACAAAAACCCAGGACAAGATCGAAGCGGCCGAAGAAGCGACCGAATAGACGCCCGACCTTACCCCTTCGCCTTGGCCACCAGCTTATCTGCCTTGATGATGTTCTGGTTCAAGGCCGCGTCTTTATTGGCGTCCATGCCGAAGGCCAGGGCCATGAGCTGGCTGTAGAAGACCACCGGGATGTTGAAGTCGGTGCCGAATTTCTTGTTGATGGCGTCCTGGTACATTTCGACATTGGTTTGGCACAGCGGGCAGGGGGTGGCGATGGCGTCGGCGCCCTTGGCCTGGGCCTCGTCGAGGATTTTTTTCATCAAATGCAGGGTCTTGTCCGGGCTCATCACCGACACCGAACCGCCGCAGCACGAGGTGGCGTTGTCGAGTTATTTGCTCAGCGTGCGGTATCCAAATTTACACTTCTACTCACAATGATAGTATTGTTCGAATCATTATGCATACACTTGGTTGTACCATTCGTTTTTTGGAGAAACCATGGTTGAAGAACACATTTTTGGCGGTGGGCACACCGAAGATAAACTCCGTTATGTGAAAGCGTATCTGCAAGCATGGCTCTACGTTATGAAAAATCTAAATTTCGAAAGGGTCTACATTGATTCCTTTGCTGGCACTGGATCACGAACTATAAAAACAAATGCGGCCCCTCTGCTTGGGGAAAATAAATCAACAAGAAATGTTGATGGTTCGGCAAGAATCGCATTAAGCATTTCCCCGCCGTTCGACAAATATATAATGATCGAAAATAAACCTAAAAAATTTAAAGAACTTGAGCTTTTAAAGGACGAATTTCCTGACAAGAGGATCGAGTTTCTCAATGGCGATGCAAACGAATATCTCAAAAAATTGTGTCGTGATGAAAATTGGAAGGGGCGTGGAAGCGAATCATGGGGAACTCGCGCATGCAAGCGTA